>WBZR01000133.1_pt1 | contig 130797 bp, 114 predicted proteins | sample 5204231 | NCBI WGS metagenome assembly WBZR01 (sample SAMN12412403, study PRJNA552823) | activated sludge metagenome | isolation source: activated sludge from anammox sidestream of wastewater treatment plant... | place: USA: Virginia | collected 2017-08
AGAAATACCAAGGATGACTTTTCGGACTTGGTCATGGTTATCGCTTGTGGGTTGCATAACTTTCGGGTTGCCCGCCGCAAGAAGCCGCTGAAACTATGACCAATTTTTATTTCGGATAATGTCTATTTGTAAACAGGGGGGGTTTACCGTCTCAAAAATTCTAACAGAATTTCGTTGACTTCGCCCGGACGCTCGTAGTGGGGGATGTGTCCGCAGTTTTCGACGACGCGCAATTCCGCGTGCGGCATGGCGGCGAGGATGTCCGCGCTGTGTTCAAACGGAATGGTCGCGTCCTGCCTGCCCCAAAAGATGAGCGTGGGTTTCTTCAGCGCGCCAACCCGCCGGTAGGATTCGATGAATGAATTCAGCATCCCGTTTCGCATTGTGGAAAGGATGGCGCGTTTGAATCCGCGATATTTCATTTGAATTTTATATTTTGCCCGAAACTGCTCGACCCGTTCCGGCGTGAACAAATCTGAGGCGATGCTTTTGACCATGCTCCCGCTTCCGAACAGACCGAGGAATAGTTCGCCCAAGCCGGGCATTCTCACCGCTTTGAGCATGGGCGAGAGCGAGACGGCTCTGGCTCCGGCGGGGTCTATCAGAACGTGTTTTGAAACGTAACGCGGGTGTCTCTGGATGAATGAGGCGGTGATCGGCCCGCCCATGGAGAGACCGACGAGGGCGATGTTTTTGAAATCGAGCGCGTCCAGCAATTCCGTGAGTTGATTCACGAACAAATCCGCATTGTAGCGGACATTCGGCCTGTCCGAGAATCCGCGCCCCAGCAGGTCATAGCGCAGAACGCGAAATCCCTGATTGGATAGGAACTCGAAGGTCGGGTCGTAGATGAAATATGGGACGGAGAATCCGTGAACGAGGACGACGGGCTGTCCGTTTTTATCGCCGCCTTCTTCGTAGTGGGTTATTCCACTGGGGAGCGCGATGAACGAACCCGGCAAATCCTTGCGGGTTTCTTCGTTTAGTTCGAGGGTTTCGTCGAGATAGGGAAAGGACATGTTGCTTCAATGTATGTCATGCTGAGCGAAGCGAAGCATCTCTATGATAATCTCAGAGACCCTTCGCTCCGCTCAGGGTGACATGCTTTATTACCTCTCTAACAACCCCAACACAGCCGGGAGCAATTGCTTCTTTCTTGAAACCACGCCGGAAGCGTCGCGCGAGCCGTCGGGCAGGGGCGGGTAGGGCAGGTCGTTCAAAACGGCGGGGGCGGATGAGGAAACAAGCAGGCGGCTTGTGCCGCGCACCACATCGGTGACGAGCAGCATGGCGAAGTCCAGCCCGCGTTTGTCGCGCAGGTCGTCGAGCGCCTTTGTCAGCGGAGTCAGGTGTTCGTCCAGTTGCATGATGTCGGTCACTTCGGCTTGCGCCACCGCAAATTTAAAGCCGCCGCCCTCGAACGATTTGATGTCCGTGCTGACAATTTCCTCCGGCTTGCGGTGGGAGAGTCCTGCCCCGGCGCTGAGAAGCGCCTTGCCGTATGTTTCTATGCTTTCGCCCTGAAGCGGGCTCCCGCCGACGAACGCCCAGCGTGCAAGCCGTTCGGCTACGACACGGTCGCGCTCCGTTGTGGTGGGGGAGGTCAGGATGAGCGTATCGGATAAAAGTCCGGCGAGAAGCGCGCCTGCGATGGCGGGCGGGGCGGAGAGTCCGGCTTCGGCGGTCTGCTCCGTTACGAGCGTTGAAGTCGAGCCGACCACATCCACAGTGAAGCGGATGGGCTGGTGGGTGTAGGGGTTGCCGAGGCGGTGATGATCGAGAATCTCCAGCAGTTCGGCTTCTTCAAGCGCGGCGATGGACTGGCGCGGTTCGTTGTGATCCACGAGGATGATCTGAAGGCGCGGCGGGTTGAGGATGTTGCGCTGGCGGGCAATGCCGAGGTATAGGCCGTTTTCGTCCACGACCCAATATTCGTCGGTTTCGTCGCGCAGGATGCGGTTGAGCGAATCGCGGATGTGTCCCTTGGCCTGAAATTTCGGCACGCTGGTATCAGCCGCGTCGCGGCATTGGGCGGACATCATCTCGCGCACGGTGGCGTCGCCCGGGCGCGGGCCGAGAATCTCCGTAAAATATTTGAAAAGACTCATGCCGTTGATGATTCCGTGCGGAATCCCGTTTTCGTTGACGACGGGCGCGATGCCGCCGGTGCGGCTGGCGAGCAGCCATGCCGCGCCGAGTTGCGCGTCGGGGCGGATGCTGTCGAGACGCTGCATCACAGATTCGAAGCGCGGTGAGGCGTCGGCGAGCAGGAGGGGAGGATCAAGCCCGAGCGTCTTCAACGCCCATGAGGTCTGAGCGTTCAAGGCTCCGGCGCGAGCCGCCAGGGCGTTGACTCCGTCCCTTTCGCGCAACAGCCAGGCGTATCCCATGGCGGCGGCGATGGAGTCGGTGTCGGGGTTGATGTGTCCTACAACATAAATCGGATCGGGCATTTTATTTTCTCGCTTTGCGCGCGCCTCAATTTCCCTGAAGCGGGAACGCCTTCGATTATATCTCGCCGTTTTCCGTCATGGCGAGGAATACTTTTACGACCGCCGGGTCGAAGTGCCTGCCGGATTGTTCCTTCAGGTATTCGATGATCTGCGCGCGACTCCAGGCTTTGTTGTAGGGGCGGTCATAACTGAGCGCGTCCCAGACGTCCGCCACGGCAAAGATGCGGGCGGATAGCGGAATCGCTTCGCCTGCCAGTCCCTGCGGATACCCCGAGCCGTCCCATTTTTCGTGATGGCTGTATGGGATTTCGACCGCTTTGCTCAAGAACGGAATCCGCGAAAGAAGTTTGTACGCCGTGACGGGGTGTTCGTCCACAATGGCGCGCTCCTGCGGAGTGAGTTTGCCCGGCTTGTGCAGGATCTCGTCCGGGATGCTGATCTTGCCGATGTCGTGCAAAATCGCGCCGCTGCGGATGTCCTCCAATCCCTGTCCTTTTACGCCCATCCTTGCCGCGATCTTCAGCGCGTTCCCAGCCACGCGGCGGGAATGACCCTCCGTTTCCTTGTCGCGCAGTTCGAGCGCCAGCGCCAGCCCTTCGAGCATGGATTCGTACGCTTCCGCGAGTTCGTGCGTGCGCTTCTTAACCCGTTCCTCCAGCCCGGCATTCAACTTTCGCAGTTCGCCTTCCAGTTCCTTGAGGGCGGTGATGTCGTGGCAGATATGAATGCGCCCCATCATTTCCCGTTTGGCGTTGAAGACGGGCCAGATGGTCAGCTCGTAATGAATTTGCCTGGAGTTGATTTCAAAGACCGCCTCGGCGCGCGCGTATGAAGTCTGCAAATACATGCGGATGGGAATGGGAAAATTTTCAAACACCGATTTCGCAGGTTTGCCCAACACCTCCGCCGGGGTTTTGTCCAGCAAGGCCAGCATGGCGGCGTTGATATCCGCCACATGGTTGTGTTCGTCGAGGATCACCATCGGATCCGCCAAAGCCTCGAAGATGGCATCCCGCGCAACTGGCGCTTTTTTTGCGCGAAACCACAAGGAATCTCTCCTGCCCCGGGCTCGCATGTACGCAAAGCCCAGGGAAGCAAGCCCGGTGAGCAATAGGATCGCGGCGATGTTTTCGATGCGCATGAGAAAGACGAAGAAGTTGGGGAATTATATCCCGCGCAGGATTTTGGGACGTTTCAAAAAAGAAAGATGCGAAGACTCTCCGCATCTTTTCGGACCTCGGGCTGGGTTCGGTTTACTGATGCCGGATCGCCCTCCAGACTCTTTCCGGCGTCGTCGGGTTGACATCCACATTGACGCCGACCGCGTCGAGGATGGCGTTGCCGACGGCGGGTGCGACCCCGTCCATCGGAATCTCCGCCACAGCCTTCACCCCAAAGGGATGACTCGGCTCGAAGGTCTCGACGAAGATGGTTTCCAGTTCGGGCATCTCATCGGCGCGGAAGAGGCGATAGCGATCCAGGTCGCGCTCGTAGGCGGCGCCGTTTTCGTCGTAGCGCATTTCTTCGCAGACGGCGTACCCCAACGCCTGAGTCATGCCGCCTTCGATCTGCCCCGAAGCCGTGAGCGGGTTGACGATCACGCCCGAATCCACCGCCATTACAAGTTTATCCACAGTCACCTGCCCGGTCTCTGTATCCACAGTCACTTCGGCGAACTGCGCCGCAAACGGCGGCGGCGAGACCGGCGAGACGTAACTCGCCACGCCCATGATCTGCTCCTGATTGTTCCTGTGCAAACTGTCGAGGGCAATTTCGCTGAGCGGAATGGTCTGTCCATTGGGGGCGATTACCATTCGGTTTGCAAGTTGCAGGCTTGAAGATTCAACCTGTAACCCTGCACTCTTGAACATTTCAACCGCTCTGGCTTTGATCCGCTCCGCCACAATCTGCGCCGCCCTGGTTGCGGCTGTGCCTGAGATATACGTCGTGGAAGAGGCGTACGCGCCTTTATCGAACGGCGTAAAGTCCGTATCGGACGAGTAGGTAATCATATCTTCGACCGGCACGCCCAACACCTCCGCCGCCATCTGCGCGAGGACGGTATCCGAGCCGGTTCCCAAATCGGTCGCGCCGACCAGCAGGTTGAACGAGCCGTCGTCGTTCATCTTGATCGAAGCGCCGCCCATATCGAGGTAGGGAATCGCCGTCCCCTGCATGACCATCGCCACGCCGATTCCGCGTTTCAGGCTCTTACCTGAAACTTGAAACCTGACGCCTGACGCCGAATTCCGCCACTCCTCATTCCCAAATTTCTGGTCCCACCCAATCGCCGCTTTGCCCTGCGCCACGCATTGCTCCAGCCCAACCGTGTGGATGATCTCCGGTCGCGGTTCGCGCCCTTCATTCCAGGCCGTCGAGAAGGGATGATATTCGCCGGGACGAATCGCATTTTTCAGGCGGAACTCAATCGGGTCGAAGCCCATCGCCCGCGCAATCTTTTCCAGGTGACGATCCAGGGGCCAGTAGCCCTGCGGCACGCCGTATCCGCGGAATGCCCCGGCGGGCGGCGTGTTGGTATACACCACGTCGGCGTAGAACTGGATGTTGGGCGATTTGCGGTATTCGCCGTCGCCCACATACAGCGCCATGGATTTATGACCGGTGTTCCCGGTGACGGTCAGCGCATGACAGCCGTACGCGCCGGTGTCCGACAAGGCGTACATGGCGTTGGCGGTGATCGTCCCGTCCTTCTTCACGCCGGTTTTCATCTTCACCCGCATTGGGTGACGCGAGCGCGCCGCGATGAATTCCTCTTCGCGGCTGTATTCATAAATGACCGGGCGTTTGGTGGCAATCGTCAAATGCGCGGCGACGTCTTCCATCAAGACTTCCTGCTTGCCGCCGAACCCGCCGCCGATGCGCGGCTTGATGACGCGAATACGTTTAATCGGCAGACCCAGAACTGGCGCAAGCATCCTGCGGACGTGGAAGGGGACCTGCGTGGAGGTGCGGATCACCAGGCGGTCGTCCTCGTCCCAATACGTCACGCAGACGTGCGGCTCGATATGCGCCTGCTGGACTTTGGGAACTTCGTATTCCGCCTCAAAGATTTCGTCCGCTTCGGCGAAACCTTTGTTCACGTCGCCGATGTCAATGCGGATGTGCGCCGCGAGATTTTTCTCCGGGTTTGAATCGGCGAAGTTGACATACTCCGGTTCGTCGTGGATTTTTATTGCGTCCGGCTTCATCGCTTCGCGCGAATCGAGGATGGCGGGCAGGATTTCATACTCGACTTCGATCAGCGACAGGGCTTTTTCCGCAATCTCCGGCGTTTCCGCCGCCACGAACGCCACGCGGTCGCCGACGAAGCGGACTTTGTGATCGAGGGAAAATGAATCCAACGGCCCGGGGATCGGGTCGGATTGCCCGGCGGTGGAATACACAACGCGCGGAATATCCCGCCAGGTCAGAACTGAAACAACGCCTTGCAGCGCCAGGGCTTTGGTCGCGTCAATGCGTTTGATCTTTGCGTGCGCGTGCGGCGAGCGGAGAACTTTGGCGTACAACATTCCGCGCATGTCCACGTCCGCCGTGAAGGCGGGCTTTCCCTGCGCGAGTTTGATCGCATCCACTTTCTTTTCCGGCTTGCCGACGGTCTGATAGGTTTCAGTCTGCGGCGTGAGGACGATTTTCGGGGTCACTTTTGTGGCAACCGGCGACCCGTCGTCGGCGATCAGTTTGTCTTCAGGCGCCAATGGTTCAACAGGCAACTGTTCGGCGCTGACTGATGACGGATCTTCTCCCCGCAGAACCGCCGCCGCTCGCATCACAGCCTGAACCGGCTTGAGATACCCCGTACAGCGGCACAAGACTCCGCTGATCGCCTCGCGGACTTCGCCCTCGCCCGGGTTCGGATTCTTCTCCAGCAAACTTTTCGCCGCGAGAATTTGCGCGGGCGTGCAATATCCGCATTGGATCGCGCCCGACTCGATGAACGCCTTCTGAAGCGGATGCAACCCATCGGTCTTTCGCCAGCCCTGTTCGGGATGCTCGCCCAGCGCTTCGATGGTGGCGACCGCATGACCCTGCGCCTGAGCCGCGAGCAACGACCCGGCGTTGACCGGTCTGCCGTCGAGCAGAATCGTATCCGCCCCGCTCAGCCCCTGCTCGTCGCCGAACTTTACGCCGTGAAAACCAAGTCCGCGCAACGCGGCGAGCAACGTGGTGGATGCGGGCGCTTCGATTGCGTGTTCGATTCCGTTGATCTTTAGGGTGATGTTCATGAACGCTCCTGAAGTGAGATATTTGGTTATTTCATCCGGGCTTTCAATAATCGCAAATGGTCGAGAATTTCGGGGTGAAAATCAAATTTGCCGGCGTGAGACAGGCTGTCCTTTGTGATGCGTTCTAATTCCTCTGCGGCGATTTGGTCGCGCTGAATCAGAAAAATGATGTCTTCCAAATCTCGGTCACTGCCTCGATCCAGTTTGCTCAGGGCGATGCTGTACGGGTCAATAACATACACGGTCACCTTTCCAAATTGACCGATCTGAATTTTCCTTTGCTCATTTCCTTCTGGCAATGGGATAAAGCGATCAATGGGAACCGCCTCTGTATCCAGCCCAAGTTCATTGGCAATTTCCTCAATAAGGATTTGAAATTCGTTTTTGTGGATATCATCGCCCACATAATCAATATCCATCGTTTCGCGTAAACTCCCCAGGAGCAACATTGCGCTGCCTCCAAGCAGGGAAAGCGTCTCGCTCCGGGGATATCGACTTCCCAATCGTTCGAGAAATTCAAAAACAGTTTGCTTGGACACGGCTTTCATCTGAATTTTTCCACGTGTTTGACGAAACGTTCCGCGCCATGCTCGTAGGTTTCAAGCCAGTTGAGTTTTTGACCGCTCAAAATTTGATGGCGTTTGGCTAATTCGCCCAGGGCCTGAACATGGTTCTGGTTTAACGAGACGCCTAACATACTGGAGAACAAATCGGGTAATTGCCTTTGCTCGCCAAAGATTTTGACCAATCGCTCCCGATACTTTCGTTGAAGAAGAATGGAGGCGGTGTAGTAAAAACGAAGATAAAGCTGACCCGTTTGAAACGACAGAGCCCCATCCGCCTTTTTTGCATCGAAGGAAAATTCGGGATGACGTAAGAACAGGGGAATTAACGCCATTCGCACCCGCGCTTCATTGCTTTGGGCTAGCGATTGGATAAGCGCCGCAGGGTCAAGCAGAGGGTGGGGGGGGATTTGTTCTCCAAATAAAAATGGCACATCCCTCGCCCAGAGTTCGGAGACGAGTTGATCGTTTGTGACTTCAGAAGCAACGGTCTTTGTTGTCATAAAATCAAGCGAGGGCAGAGATAAATCCCTGCCCTCTTATTTTACCTAAAACGGAGACGGAAAACTCGTCTTTGTCTACGCAACCTTTGTGATTTTCAACTTCTCTTTCGACCCCTCCAGCGCGGATTGCGAGCCGACTACCACAATCGCTTCCGAATCAATCGCTTTCTCCAGCGCTTCGCCGAACGCGAGGAAATCTTCCCCGTTGGCGGAGAGGACCTGGTCGCGGATTTTTTGCCGCATCTCATCGGTGCGGCCCGTCAGGCGGCGCATCATCGAAGTGTAGCCTTTCGCGTCGGGCAGTTGATAGGCGTCCAGTTCGCCGATGGTGGAGATGACGGCTTTCTTCAACTCGTTATCCGACAAACGCGACGACTCAAGACTTTTTAGAAAACCGGGCGCGGCATCGTAGTTCTTGATGGTCTCATCCACATTCGGGTCGCGGTAGGAGAGGTAGGTAAAGATTCCGGTCGCGTCGTCGAATTGCGCGAACGCGCCGTACGCGCCGCCCTGCACGCGGATTTTTTCCCACAAGTGAGTCATGCCAAGATAGCCGATGACGACCGCCGAAGAACCGTCGTATTCATAGCCGAGGTCGTACAGGTTCGCGCCCTTGCCGACGTAATTGACCTGCGCGGGAATCGCCAGGCCTTCCTTTTGGATTGCAGTTTGAATGTCGAAGGGTGAAAGTTGCGCGTCTTTCACGGGCAACGCAAAGATGAAGTTCTCCAGATGCGGGCGGATGCTCTTCCAGTTTGTCGCGTCGAGCGTGACGTTGGCGATCAGCGTCTTGCAATTGATGAGCGACTCGCGCATCGTTTCCATCTTCGAGAGAACTTTTTTCCAGTCTTTGTCAATCTCGTTCGCCAGTTCGCGCAACGCAAAGAGATAACCGACTCCGCGCGTCTGGTCGTTGACCCAGCCCGCGCCGCCGAACTGCGCCCGCAGCCGCATGTTCGCAAAGCGATGCCCGGCGGGCGCCAGCGCCGACTCCACGCCGGATTTTTCTTCGAGGACGATTTGCTTTAAGCGTTCCTTGTTGTCGAACTTTACAGTCAGGAGGATGTCCCTGAGGATGTTCAGCATCTCGCGGGATTGGGCGACGGTGGACTTGCCCCGGATCATCAACATTGCCCGCGCCTCTTTCGCCGGGACGGTTGTCAGGCTGACCGACGAGCCGTGGATTCCGCCGGTGCTTTTCCCGATCCGCTGCGAGAGTTTGACGTAGTCTTCGGTCTCGGTTCCCATCTCGAACAACGCGCGCGCGAAAACTTCCGTCAGCGGAAGCAGGTCCAGCGGCATGGCTCGCAGATCGAAGGCGAGGTCGAGGTAGAAGATGCCGTTGGTGAAGAGGTCGTGGTACAGGACTTTGCCGTCCTGCACTTGAATCTCTTCGATGGGAATCGCGCGGATTTGCTTGTCGAGGTCGTTCAGTTCAAGGGTTGGGATGGTCGCCAGCGCCTCCGCAGAGTCGGGCGTTTCCTGTAATTGTTTTAGACGTTTTGCGTTTTCGGCGTGACGTTTAATGTCCGACTCGCTCATTGCGGCTTTGGCAGAATCCAGCCTGGATGTTTCCTCCGCTTGAAGGCGCTGACTCAGTTCCGGGTCCGGTTTGAAGCGCAGGGTCGTCCGGTGATTATTCTCCAGCAAATGAGTCTGGATCAATTTTTCAAAATAGCGCGAGTCGTTTGTCAATCGGTTTTTGATGTCGGCGAGCGACGCTTCGAAGGCGAGGGTTTTGAAGGGGTCGTCGTCGTAGAGCCAGACGGCGAGGGCGCGCAGCATGAGGGCAATGCCGCGCGGGAAGGAGCCGGTGTTGTTTTCGCGCAGGGCGAACTCAATGGTGTTGAGCGAGGCGGCGGTCATGTCCGGGTCGAAGCCGTCTTTGACGATTGTTTGAAGCGTGTCGAAGATCAGGGTTTCGATTTTTTTGGCGTGGCGCGCGCGCGTTCCCTTTAAGCCGGTGGAGAAGAACATCTCGCGCAGTTCGGTTTCGAGTCCGTTCCCGGCGAGGTCTTCGCCCAGTCCGGAGTCCATCAGCGCTTTGCGGAGCGGCGAGGCGGGCGTGTCAATCAACGCGTGCGAGAGGATTTGCAGGCTCAATGTCAGCGCCGGGTCGGAGGTGTCGGGCAGTTTCCAGTTGACTGTGAGGTAATGTTTTTTGTCGAGGTCTTCGCCTGCGCTGGCGCTGTAGGAATACTCGACCTTCTTCGGTTTCTTGAATGGCTTGACCAGCGGGATGGACGATTTGACCTTCCTGCGCTTATACGGTTTGAGATAGCCTTCCATCAATTTGAGGCGTTTTTCGGGGTCGTCGTTGCCGTAGAAGAAGATGAATGCGTTGGACGGGTGATAGTAGGATTCCCAGAAGGCGCGGAAGTTTTCGTAGGTCAGGTCGGGGATGTTCGCCGGGTCGCCGCCGGAATCCACGCCGTAGGTGTGTTTGGGGAAGAGCGATTGCTGGATGGTTCGTCCGAGCAGATTGTCCGGCGAGGAATACGCGCCTTTCATTTCGTTGAAGACCACGCCTTTGTAAGCCAGCGCGTTTTCCTCCACCTCGTAATGCCAGCCCTCCTGCATGAGAGTCTGTTCCGTGATGCGCGGATGCAGGACGGCGTCCATGTAGACGTCAATCAGGTTGTAGAAATCCTTTTCGTTCTGGCTTGCGACGGGGTAGCAGGTTTTGTCGGGATAGGTGAAGGCGTTGATGAAGGTCGCCAGCGAGCCTTTGACCAGTTCCACGAACGGTTCCTTGACCGGGTATTTCTCCGAGCCGCCTAATACGGAATGTTCGAGGATGTGGGCCACGCCGGTCGAATCTTTCGGCGGCGTGCGGAAGTTGATGCTGAAGACTTTGTTTTCGTCGTCGTTGACGACCGAGAGCAGGCGCGCGCCCGTGCGTTTGTGTTCGTACAGTTGGACGAGGGAGTTGATTTCGGGAATTTGTTGTTCTTTGACGAGGGTGAAGGATTTGGACATGGTTCTCCTGGCGTAAGAGTTTGAATGTTCGGGCGCGGGGCGGTTTGCGCGGGCTGGGGTTATTTGTAGATATCCTCTTCGTCCTCCGGCGCGGGCGGCGGGGAGTTGAGGGCGTAATCCCATATTCCGCTTTCTTTCATGGCGGAGGCGATGTCGTAGGGCGCGGGTTTGAATCCGTAATTTTGTTTTTCCACGAATTCGAGGATGAGTTTGTGCGGCGGGCGTTCGACCTTGAAACTTTTTTGCACATGGTTGAGGAGGTATTTGGCGCTTTCGTTGGAGATTCCAAACAGGCGGGCGATCTCTTCGTAGGCTTTGATTTTTTCTTTGGGGGGCATGGATGATCCTTGCGTAGGGCGGCAGAGACCGCCAATTATGCGAGCGCTTCAAGACAGCGCTTTGCCAGCGTGGCGGCGACGTCCATGCGATAGTCGGCGGACGCCCATTCGTCGTCGGCTTCGTGGTAGGCGTTCATGGCGGCTTCTTCGAGTCCGTCCGCTTCGGTCCCGTCCATGGCCAGCAGCGGGGTTTTGCCGTAGCCGCAGAGCGCGAGCCGCGCGCGGCCGGAATTCCATTGCGCCAGCGCCGCGCCGACGATGGGTTTATCGGCGGGGGTCTTGGAGACGAACTGGAAGGCGGATTTGACGTTGAGCGGGACGACAATCTCCGTAATCAACCCCTTCGGCTTTGTCAAAATATACTCCCCAACACCAATCACTGATAACCCTTCGACGCGGCTCAGGGCAGGCTGTTCGCTGCTCACTGTGACGCTGACTTTCGCGTCCATCGCCAACAGCATCGTCACAAAGGGAGAGCGCCCGTCTGCGGCGACGATTGTCCCGGCGACGGTGGCGGCGTTGCGGATGTTGAGCGGCGCTTCGAGTTTGAGGGCGGTTTTTAGCGCGGCGGGGGTGTGTTCGGATTCGAGCAGGGATTGCAGGGGGCAGGTGGCGCCGATTTGCAGTTCGTTTCCGCTGGCGCGGAGCGAATCCAGCCCGAGGCGTTGTAAATCCACCACAGAAACAGAATCCGTCTGGGGACGGGAGAGAAGCGTTCCTCCTCCCAGCGGGACGGTGTCCGGTTGATTCAAAAGCGTCAGGGCTTCTTCGAGGGTTTGGGGTCGGTGATAGGTTGTGATCATTTTGGATGCCTCCGCGGGCTTGATTATATATCGTTATGGCTGGGGGAGTGTGACTCGGAAGCGGACGGCAAACAGGCGCAGGACAAAGACCACGATGGCGCCGATCAGGGCGATGGGCAGGGCGTTGAAGCGCAGGGCGTGGCACAGGACGTAGATGGATGTGCCGACGAAGGAGCAGGTGGCGTATAGTTCGGCGTTTTGGCGGAAGACGTTGGGGAGGCGGTTGCTGAGCACGTCGCGCAGGACGCCGCCAAACATGCCGGTGACGACTCCCATGAGGATGGCGGCGATGGGCGGGACGTTTAATTGCAATGCGTAGGTTGCGCCGAGGATGCTGAACATGCCAAGCCCGATGGCGTCGGCGACGATGAGCAGGCGCCGGGAGAAGGTATCCAGCCGGTAGAAGGCGATGACGGCGAAGAGGAGCGTGGTGATGGTCAGCCAGGGGTCGTTGAGCCAGAAGACGGGTTCGCGCCCCAGAAGGATGTCGCGCAGGGATCCGCCGCCGAAGGCGTTGACGAAGGCGATGGTGATCGCGCCGACGACATCCATTTGACTTTTTCGCGCTTCGAGCGCGCCGGAAATGGAAGAGGCGATGACTGCGATGTAGGTGAAGATAACGAGAAGTCCGTCCATGAAATAACGCCGCCTTTGCGGGGCGGCGTTATTTTACTTGAAAGAACTGCGGGTTCTACCCTCCGGTGAAAACTTGATCGTACTCCGGCGAGAGGAATTCGCGCTGAAGGGCCTGGACGGCGAAGTTCACTTCAAACCCGTTGGCGTACCGCCCGTGAAAAAGCCAGATGGGCTGGAGGTACATTTCCGGGGCGATGGCTTCGGACGGCGATGAGTATTGCATGGTTGTATCGGGGACGTAATACGCCAGTTCGACCGATTCGATGACGAGATCGGGTTGTTCGTACGGTCCGCCGCCGGTGGGGTCGGGTATCGGTTCAAGTTTGTCCGCCGTGATGGGCAGTTCAAACGGTTTGCCGCTGACCGGGTCTATTGCGGGCGCGAAACTAAAGACGCGGATCGCCGGATAGCCCGCGTAGGTTTCATCGGGGACGGCCAGCGCTTCGAGGAGGATTTCACCCTCGTCGGTCTGATAGTAGTTTTGATCCGGCGCGCCTCCGGTGGGCATGAGTTGAACGTATGTTGTCCCTTCGCTGGTGAAGAATATAACCGGCTCGCCGTTGATTTGCGCCTGCTCCTGCCTGCCCTTCATGATCTGAAACTGCAAGCCCGGGTAAAGCGGCTCGAAGGATTCCATGACCAGAAATGTTTCGCCTCTTTCTCCGATGCGGATGTCGCCCGTCACGGCGATGGGGCGGTTGACAAGTTCCTGCAACGCCTCCAGGTTGTCGCCTTCGAGCGCGTAAAACGACTGGTCGGCTTCGGCGGTGAACCAGTATTCGGCGCGTTGCGAACCGCCCGGCTCAAGGAACAGATTGATCTGCACGACGCCGCGCGTGTTCTCCAGCCGGGTGGGTCCCGGAACGCCGGGGATGATCAACGTCCAGCCGGGGGAAATAACCGACGGCTCCGTCATGAAATTGGCGCGCATCAAGTCCTCGACGCTCACGCCGAATTTTTCCGCCACGCTTTCGAGCGTATCGCCCGCCTGAACGGGATACTTCAGAAAACTGGCAAGTTCCGCCGGGGTGTATTGCTCGTCTGTCGGGATGGGCGTCGGGAAGGGGATCGGCTCGCCGCTCAGGTTGAGTTTGCGGAATCCCGCGCCGCCGCCGCCTCCTCCTCCGCCCATGTTGCTGGCGTCGGCGTAGAACTGGATGCTCGTCCAGTCCATGACTCCGTCAACGATCACGCCGTTGACGCCGAGATACGAAGCGCCGGGGTCTGTGTTTAACGGCAGGTCGGCGGGCGCGTCGGGCAGGACGTATTCCATTCCGTCCATGTCGTTGGTGAGGATGATCGCGCCGCCTTCGCTTCTCAACGCGCCGGAGATGAACGCCGGTGCGACCTCCGCGTTGAACGACTCGACGACGAACCGGCGAATATCGCCTTCGACGACGAATTGTCCGGTCGCTTGAATGAAGGCGAAATCGTCGAGGGCTTCCAATCCGCTTGTGTTGCCTGCCAGCGGAACGCCGTCCAACAGATAGAGACTGCTCCCGCCGGGGGTTGCGGAGTCGTAGGAGGCGAGCGAACCGGAGATTGTTACGGTCTGGTTATCCGGGTATTCCCTGAACCATTGTAAGGGCGGTTCGTATCCGGTCGAGTATCCCATCTCGATGAATGAAGGGCCGTTTCCGGTTTCGTCCAGCAGGGCGTCCAACGCCTCCTGCGCGCTGATGACGCCGTACCCGCCGACCGGGTTGGGATCGTAATTTTTGAGGCTGGCGTCCAGCCCCGCCACTTCGCCGTCCGCGCCGATGGTGACGCGCATGGACGGCGAACCGAAGCGGATCGGCAGTCCGTCGGGCGCGGTTTCATACACCTCATACATTCCTGGCGAGGATGTTTCCGAAATGACGTACGGGAAATCAAATCCGTTCCCGGATAGAAATTCCGCGATGACCGCCTCCATATCGCCATCGGGAACGGCGCCGCCGCGATAAAGTTGTTTGACGTCCGGCGCGTAGTTGAAGTAGTTGACGGTATAAACGGTCAGGATGCGTTTGCCATCCGTGACGATGTACCCGGAGGGCGCGCCGGGGAAAGCGGTTGTGTAAATATCGCCCTGCAAGCCGAACTGAGCCGCCAATGCCTGCGCCTGCTCCAGCGTGGCGGGCGGGTCGGCGGACAGGGTGTAGACATTTGCAGCCTGCGGCAATTCGGGCAGGGGCTGGGAGAGGAATAACTTCCCGCCGCGGAAGTCGTACCCGCCTTCGCGTTGAATTTCCGGCGCCGGGTTTGGTTCCGCCTCCGGCGCGGGCGTTGTGGCGGCGGGGAGTTCTTCGCCGGAGCCGGGCATCCCTTTTGGACTCAGGTTTGCAAACAGCCAGATCGTAAAAAACGTCAATGCCCCCAGCGCGATTGCGCCGGTGACGATGGGCAGAAAGTTGCGAAAAGGGAGTTGCGTCGTCCGGCGCGGAACGTGCATCCGACGCAGTTTTTCCTCCAACTCCGCCGCAAATATCGCGTTGGGGCGCGTCTCTTCGGCGGTTTCCTGAATAATTCTTTCAATCGGATTCTTGTCTTCGTTCATTCTTCCGCCTCCATTCTCAGGGAGGTTCGCTCGCGCAAATCCTGCAAGCCGCGCGAGACGAGCATCTTTACCGCGGCTTCGTTTTTCTTCATCACGCGCGACGCTTCCATATAATTCAACCCGCCGAAATAGATCAACCCGACGGCTTCGGCGCGTTCGGGCGAAATTTGGCGGAGCGCGCGGGCGATGGATTCGAGCCGGATGCGCCGCATGGCGGCTTTGTCTGTGGGCAGGCTTGGGCTGGGGTAATGCTCCGCCGCCTCCAACGGGACCTCGGGCCGCTTCCCGCGAAAGAACATGAGTTTACGCTTTAGGGCGATTCCCATGATCCACGCCGCGAACGAGCCGTCCCCCCGAAACGAGCGGAGTCCCTCCAGCGCCGCCATGAAGGTCTGCGAGGTCAGGTCTTCCGCGTCCTTGACGTTCCCCAAATGCGCCATGAAGTAGCGATAAACCCGCGTCACATGGGCGCGGTATAGTTCGGCGAAAGCCTCCGCGTCGCCGACGGCTTTGCGGACGAGATCGGACTCATCCATTTCCTGTGTTTTTATTGTCATGAGGGCAGTCATAAACCTCCTGCTTGGCGTGTATACACACCTTATATGTTGCAGGAGGTTGGAAAAAGTAACAGGCAAAATCAGACGATAGACCGCAGACAATGAACGAAGATGGCATCAATCGCCCATCGTCCATCGTCCATCGTCAATCGTCAATCGTCCATCATTCATCGTCCATCATCCATCGTCAATCCGGATACACCTTCCAGCCCAGTTCTTCCAGTTTACTCATATCCATTTTGTCGCCCGGCACGTTGATGTGCAGTCCCGTCGCCTCCGCGAGAAGTTCGCCGGTCTGCGCGTCGTAAATTCCGCCCCAGGCCTTTGCCGCGCGTCCTTTGTCTTCCATCACCCTGCCGACCAGTTTCAACGGCTTGCCGATCGGCACGTTCTTGCGATATTTGACCTCCAGTTTGCCGGTAAACATAAAGCGCGGGTTTTTCGGATCCGTCCCCATGTAAGCCCTGCCCGAAATTTCATCGAGGATCGCGGCGACGATGCCGCCGTGTAGAACGCCCGGGTAACCTTCAAAATGTTCGGGCGCGATATATTCGCTTTCGATCACGCCGGGTTCGGTTTCGTAAAAGTGTAAATGCAACCCGACCGGGTTTTCGACTCCGCAAATAAAGCAGTTTTTCGATCCGGCCTGTTTTTTCCCTGCCATTATTTTTCCCCCCAGTGAATCGCAATTGTCCCGAACATCAGGCGTTTGAATTGCACGCGCCGGAATCCAACTGCCGTCATGCGGACGGACAACTCCTCGGCGGTGAAAAAATTTTCGGTGGTGTCCGGCAGATATTCATAGGCGTCGCGCATTCCCGAAAGAATCCCGCCGACAAAAGGAATGATTACGTGCATGTGAAATTTGATGAAAGGCGACAGGATGTTTTTCTTCGGGCGGGTTGTGTCCAACACTACGATCCGCCCGCCAGGCTTTATGACGCGGCGCTGCTCCTGCAACGCCTTTTGCGCGTCAGTGACGTTCCGCATCAAAAACCCGGAGATGACCGCGTCGAAGGAGTTGTCCTGGAACGGCAGGCTCAACGCGTCGGCGGCAGAGAAATTCAGCGCGCCATTTTTTCGGCCGACGCGCATCATCTCCAGCGTAAAATCCGCCGCGGCGACGCGGGCCTGCGGAAATTGCGTCAGCGTTTCGCGGGCCAAATCGCCGGTGCCGGTTCCCAGGTCCAGCACGGAGGCGTTTGGGCGCAATGCGGCCCGTTGCACGACCTCCCGCCGCCAGCGCACGTCCATTCCGCCGGTCATCAAGCGGTTCATTAGATCGTAACGCGGGGCGATGCGCGCGAACATGCCGCGCACTTGCGATGGAAGTTTTTCGGCGGCGCTCAACCCAGAAATGCGCCGATCCATAGTCCCGCCGCGAGGAGAAGCCCGGCGACCATGTGCAGTTGGATGGTGGCCGCGTTGCCTTTGATGAGGGCGCGGTCGCGGTAGTTCTGGAAAAGTGTGCGTGTTGTGAAGAGTCCTATGGGCAGGCTGAGCAACATGGCAAGCGCGCCGAAGGGGAACCAGCCGAGCAGGACGCCGACGATTATGACTCCAAATGAAAGAACGAGGAGGGCGAGGTATCCCCAGCGGGCGCGTTCCTGTCCCAGCGTGACAACGAGATTGAGTTTGCCGCTGAGTTGATCCGCTTTGATGTCCGGGAATTCGTTGATCCAGAGGATGGCGGCGGTGAGCAACCCGATGGGCGCGCCCGCCAGAAAGTTGAGCCAGGCAAGCGAGCCGCTGAGCGCATAAATCGTGCCGGCGACCATGAGCGGGCCGAAGTTGAGACCGATGATCAGTTCTCCCAATCCGCGCCGCGCGGCGAGGCGCAGGGGAGGCGCGGTGTAGTAGTAGGCTGAGAAGATGCCGAATGCGCCAAAAACCAGCAATCCGATTCGCCCTGTAGATGCCAGGATGCCCAACCCGCAGGCGGCGGCTATGATCGTAAAGGCGACGGCGAGACGGTAAAGCCCTTTTTCCGAGATCAGTCCGAGTTCGATGGAACGGCTTCCGCCGGAGAAGGGCATGAAGTAATCGTTATTGGCTTTATCGGTCCCGCTGGTCCAGTCGAAGTAATCGTTGAACGTGTTGGCGGCAATGTGCATTGCGCACGCGCCGAGCAGTATTGTCCAGAATAAGGCCCAGGGGAAGGGCGAGACCAGTCCGCGCGATGAAGCCCATACCGCCCCAATGATGACGGGGACGACGGTGGCGGAGAGAAACGGCGCGCGCGTGACGACGAGGGCGGAGAAGATTTTCGTCATCCACGAGATTTGGGGCCAGGTTCTGTTCACGTCCACGTCGGGACGGGGGGTGGTGACGCCGCAATAGCCGATGTGCCTGCCGTTCTTGAACGTGGGCGTGATGCGGATGTCGGCGGCGAAGGCGCTGCCGTCTTTGCGGAGGAAGACCGTTTGCGTTTTGAATTCGCCTTTTTCGGCGGCGATCTTCAGCCAGGCAGGAACGTGTTCGAGGACGACGAGTCCCGGCGAAAAGAGCGAGACGCGCTTCCTGCCGATCACTTCTTCGGCTGAATATTGGAAGATTTGTTCCGCGCCCTTGTTGTAGGTCTCGATGCGTCCTTCAAGGTCGCAGGTGATGGAACTGACGAGTGACATTGATGTGACTCCTTGTTCTTATGAGTAACCGGCGTCCTCCCTTCGATATGTCAGGGGCGGCTCGCGCCGATGGGCAAACATGCCGCTTTGGGGCGAAAAGATAACCAAAGCCGCGTCATCCGTCAAGATGACATGGCTCATTTTTCGATTATGACATTGTGAAAAACAGTGGAGCAAGCCCCAGGCTTTCCCTGAAAAATCAGTTTTGCGCGAAGGTGTCAATCAGCAATTTGAAATTCCCGCCCACCGGGTACAAAATGGGGCAGGTGCATCCGCGTTTTTTGTATTCCTCCACTTTGGCTTTCGCTTCGGCGGGCGTGCCGGAAGCCGTGATTTTGTGGACGAGTTCGTCCGGCACCAGGTCTTTCGCTTTCATTACCTGTTCTTTTGTGGCGGGCCATCCCAAAATGGATTGAATCTTTTGTACAACATCGTCTGAGACGTTGGAGGCTTTGGCGATGTGCGGCTGTTGGGCAATGTACTGGCATAACAGCATCTTGCTGTAATCAATCGCCTTGTCGTGGCTCTCGTCCACCGAGCAGACGATCAATTGCGGGCGGTCAAAATCCTCCATCCTGCGCCCCGATTTGTTCAGCCCGTTGTGTAACAGTTCCATGGCTTTGTCGTTATATTCCGGCGCGACGCAATAATTCAAGACTGCGCCGTCGGCAATTTCTCCGGTCAGTTCCATCATTTTGTCGCCGGTCGCGCCGATCATGATCGGCACGTTGCGCGGTTCGCGCCGCCCGTAGACTACATCCAATTCAATATCTTTGACTCGAATAAATTCGCCGTCAAAGGTTACGCGTTCCATGTTGAGCAGTCTCTTCATCACCTGCACGGTTTCCTTCATGGCGGTCAGCGGCTTTTTTCGGTCAATGCCCACGTTGGCCGCCAGCGGGTCCCACCAGGCGCCCAGCCCGCAGATGACGCGGTTGGGGGCCAGGTCGTCCAGCGTTAGGAATGTGGCCGCGAGCAGCCCAATGTTGCGCGTCCAGTTGTTGATCACGCCCGAGCCGACTTTGATCCGGTTTGTTACGGCGGCGTAACCCGCCATCGGCACGATCGCGTCGCGCACCAGGCGGCTTTCCGCCTGCCATACGGCTTCGAAGCCTTTTTCCTCCGCGTATCTTGCGTAATCCAGCCCGTCGCGCAGGTCGTGCGAATCTTGCAGGTAAAGGGCAACACGTTGTTTCGTCATGAGTTTCTCCTTTTTCTGAATTGCAGGGGCGACCCGCCCACATCTCCAAATATTCTTATCCCACAGGGAAGGGGCGCTCTGGTTAAAGGGCAATTGCGCCGCAATCCTGGGGCGATCCTTTCCGCTTTTCTGTAGGTCTGAAAAAAGTCGCGCAAACTGACTACCTTACATTTTGTTTTTAGGACGCTGAAAACGCGGATGAACGCAGATTTTTTGACAAACAAATCGCCTGAAAAAATGCCTCAATTCCGCGTTCGTCCGTGTCCCGACTTTAAGAGTGCAAGGTAACCAGTCGCGCAAACTAAAGTTTGTGGCGCGAACCGCGCTATGTTTTCTGCGCTTCCAATTTGCGGATGAGTTCCAAATCCTCCGGGTCGTCGAGGTCGAGACCGAGCGAAGGCAGGTCAACCACCTCCAGCCGCGCGCCGGATTGGATCGTCCGCTTGCAATGCCGTTGAAACGACCCTTCGCCGAAATCGTATTCGATCTGCCCGGCGGGGATCATCAACAGCGCGTTTGTCCCTTTGTGATGTCTGTCCGGCGCAATGACAACCACAGGCGGTTTGCCCGCCCGGTCAATCAACGTCAGCACATCGTCCTGGGTGAGGAAGGGCAGGTCAACCGGCAGGACCAATACGCCCTGTGTCGCGTGAACCTGCGCGACCACGCTTGCGCGGGTCAACGCCGTATTCAAATGCGGTTGGCCGTCTTCCTGCACCGTTTTGGCGCCGTAATTGCGCGCGATGGTCAACGCATGAGGGTCGCGGCTGACGACCAATATCTTTTCCAATTCCTTCAAACCCGAAAGGGTTCGCAGGGTTCGTTCCAACAATTCCTCGTTCAATGCGGCGCGCTCGTCTTCCGTCAACGCGCCAGCCAGACGCGATTTTCCGCGCCGCAACGGTTTAACAGGCAGGATCGCCCAAAGCGACATGGTTATAAACTCCCGGCAAAGTCCAGCGCGGCGCGCGCCAACCTTGCGCGATCTTCGACGTCGTTCATTAACGTATCGGTTGTCAACGTCATTATATTCAATTCTTTGACTTGTGGTTCATACTTTAAGTCTGCGTTGTCCAGCACGAACCCGCGCAAGATGCTCCGGTAATGGTTTGCGACCGCCAGCGCCGAAGGCTCGACGCCCAACTCCGCATACATCTTGGCGGCGGGTCCCTTCACCGTCCTGCCCGCGATGATGGGCGAAACGGCGACGACTTTTTTTTCGATCGCCCCGACGATTTTTAAAATCGGATCCACGCTCACCCAGGGATTCGACGGACAAATCATGACTGCATCGGCGGATTGGATCGCCTCTTTCACGCCCGGGGCGGGTTCGGCAAATTCGACCCCGTCAAACCTGAAGCCTGTGACTCGCGGCTCGCAGCGCCGGCGGACAAAATATTCCTGAAACGCCAGTTCGCCCTCGTCCGTATTCACGATTGTGCGCACGGGCGAATCGGACATGGGCAGTATCGTATGCCCGATATTCCACGCTTTGCAGAAATCGCGCGTGATTTGCGAGAGCATTTGCCCTTCTTTAAGTCGTCGCGCGCGCTCGATGTGGGTCGCAAGATCGTTATCCCCCAGCCGGAACCACGCGGGACCGCCGAGCCGCTCGATATTTGAGATGGCGTTCCAGGTTTCGTCTGCCCGTCCCCAGCCGGTTTCGGGGTTTGCGAGTCCGGCAAGGGTGTAACAAACCGTGTCGAGATCGGGACAAATATACAGTCCCAAATGCTCAAAGTCATCGCCGGTGTTGACGATGACGGTCAGGTCTTCCGGCGGCAGGAGTTGGGCGAGCCCGTGCGCGAGTTTCGCGCCGCCCACTCCGCCTGCAAGCGCGGCGATTTTCATTTGAAAAGAGCGACCTCCTCTATTTTTTTTCTTCCCCTTGGCGGGGGCGTCTCGGCTGGATAACCAATGAGCAACATCGCCTGCGGTTCCCATACCTTCGGGAGTTCCAATGCAGATTGCACAGCCTCCTGCGCGAACATGGGTCCGCACACCCAGACCCCGCCGAGTCCTTCGGCGTGCGCGGCGAGGAGCAACTGCATCCCGGCGTGCGCGGCGGATTGGGTCGCCATGATGTACTCGGCTTTCTTTCTGCGCGTGTCGGGATATTTGTCCATGTCGGTCATGTCCACGCACAGGACGATGACGAGCGGCGCGCCGGAGATGCGTTCGCGGGAACGCATAATCCGTTTTTGGATCTCTGCGGGCGGGAGATTGTCGTTCTCGAGGTCGCGTTTGAATTCCGCTTCCATGGCGTCTGTGAGTTTTGCCTTGAACGGGGAATCCGTCAGCGCGACGAAACGCCAGGGCTGGCGGTTGTGCGCGGAGGGGGCGAAGGTCGCAGTGTGGAGAATCTCCTGGATCGTCGAATCGGGAACCGGGTCCGGTTTGAAGCGACGGATCGAACGCCTGCTTCTTAAAAATGCGCGAAGGTCAGTTATGTTCGTCAAAGGAGACCGGCTTTATCTTGAAGATGATGCGCTTTTGATCCTCGCGGCGCGCCCAGGGTTTGTTGTCGTAGCGCAGCGAATTCACGGTGGCGAGGAAGAGAAAGGCTTTTGTTTCAGGTTGAAACAAGTCGAGGAATTTTTCGGGAAAGGTCATTGAAGTCTCCGATGGTTGTCGGATTTATAGGCTTGGCAAAGTACGCTCAGCCCTCCGCTCAGGACGGCAGTCCCTCTGGGAAGGGAGCGAAGTCGAAGCGTGGGGACTACCGGGTTTAATTGTTCATCTGCGATGGTTTGCGCTGCGTCTTTATATCAAGCGCGCATAAGATTTGCGTTAGCGCAGGGGATGTCAATTGCGCGGATTACATTCAACGGAACATGTCCATATCCTTCGGGCGGATCAATTCTTTGAGCGACCCCTCGCCGAGCGGGTAGGGGAATCCGCGCGCGTGAACGATGGGCGTGCCTTCGGCGGCTTGACCCATAACAAGCGAGGCGGCGGCGGCGAGTTCGTCCGCCACGCCGACGACGGTGGCTTTGAGCGTGTACCCGAAGAGGTCCTTCCATCCGCGTTCGTCCATCAGCGCGGGGATTCCGCTCAAGCCGATGCAAATGCCGACCGTGCCGTTGCGCCATGCCCGCCCATGCGAGTCGATAATCATCACGCCGACGCTCTTGTTGGTTTTTTTTGCAATCGAATCTCGCAATCGCTTTGCGGATTCATCCGGGTCGTCGGGCAGGAGCAGGACGTACTCTTCGTTTGGATTTCCCGCGCCCATCACGTTGGAATGGTCTATGCCGGCGTTGGCGCATACGAAACCGATTTTATGCTCCACAATGATCACGTCCCTGCGAACGCGCAGGATTTCGTTGCTTTCCCTCAATATCAGTTCGATCAGGCGCGGGTCTTTTTCGACCTGCGGCGCGAGTTCGAGCGCGCGGGCGGAGGGAGTCACGTCTGCAAGGTTGACCATCCGCCCTTCCGATTTGCTGACGATCTTCTGCGCGAGGACGAGGATGTCGTCGTCCCGCAACTCGATGCGAGAGTCGGCAAGCGCTGTGACAATAATATCCGCCAGGTCGTCGCCGTGGCGGATGAGGGGAACGTTATTGAGAGCGGTGAGCGAAAGGGTAGGCAACTTATTTTCCGCAGATTACGCCGATTTCGCAGAATTTTCAACATTAATAAATTCCCCTGTGTAATTCCAAACAAGGCGTCTGTATTGCAGGCTTGATGTTCCGAAATTTATTAACAATCCGCGTTGAAGACCGGATGCCTTTAGATAGTTCAGAAGTTGAGATTCCTCGATGTTTCCGATGCGTGACAAAGCCTTGAATTCAACGATAATTTCTGAAAAGCAAACGAAATCAGCCTTGTAATGTGAAGGTAGGCGGATATTTCGATGCCTTACGGGGAGTATAACCTCCCGTTCAAAAGGTATATTCTTTATGGGAAATTCAATAACGGCGGCTTCCTGGTAAACCGCTTCCAGGAATCCATGCCTCAACTGGCGGTGAATTTCCATACATGCGCCAATAATGGCATAGGTTTGTGGGTCGCCCTGACTTGAACTCTTAATCATGAAATAATCTGCGAAATCTGACCAATCTGCGGATTGCCCTTGACGCTCTGGCTATCATTATCTGCCTGGTTCGCTATCCTTATTAATTCCGCTTACACGAATCCCGCCGACCTTGGATTTATAGCGCTTGTTCATGGCGATGATCAGCGCGGTCAGTCCTTCGACCACAATGCCGTTGTCGAGTCCGCCGGCTTCGTAGGCTTTCATGCCCGCGGCTTCGGCAAGTTCGACAGTCTGCGCGCGCGCTTCGGGGTCGTCGCCGCAGACCATCACGTCGCTGGCAAGTTCCACGTCCAATTTCTTGAGCGCATGGGCGGGGACGTTTTGAAACGCGGCGACTACCTTGACGTCGGGTCCGAGCAGGTCCTGCGCCTCGCGCGCGGCGGAGCGTCCCGTGGGCGGTTTGGGGTCTTTGGCGTCCACGCGGGCGGTGGCGTCCACCAGTATCTTCCCGGCAAGGGGTTCCCTGACTCCCTCCAACGTTGCGATTTGCGCTTCGGGCGGCACGGTCAGGACGACGATATCCGCTTCTTTGCAAGCGGATTCGTTATCCATGCCTTGCGCGTTATCCATGCCAAGCTGCCGATTGATTTCGTAAGCCGCCTGGTCGGCGCGTTCTGCGGAGCGCGAGCCGATGATGACGAAGTATCCGGCGCGCGCCCAACGCAGGGCAAGTCCCGAACCTTCTTTTCCCGTCCCGCCTAGAATTGCAATCTTCAAAAGGATGCGATCGTCTTTCATGGATGATGGGTCTCCGTTGTCAGAATGATTTCGCAACTTCTTCTTCGTACCTTTGCCAGATGCGCGGCGCGATCTCCCTGGCGCGCGCGGCGATCTCCGCCTCGTCGAGCGTGAGCAGTTTGCGCTCTTTCATGACGAATTTTCCCGCGACCATCGTCGAAGTCACCATGCTCTGCTGGAAGCCGAAAACGATGTGCCAGGGCAGGTTGCCGTCCGTCAGCGGCGTGTAGGGATGATAGTCCACGAAGATCAAATCCGCGGCGGCGGCGGGGACGATCTGCCCGATGGGGGAATCGGGGAAGAAGATTTGGGCAAGCGCGGCGTTGTTGTAAACCGCCATCTGTTGAACATCATACCCGCCCATGCGGCGCGGGTCGCGGTGTTGAACTTTGTGAAGAAGATATGCCGCTTTCCAGTCGTCCCAGGTCGAGTTTGAGAAGCCGTCGTTGCCGAGGCAGACTTTGACCCCCAACCTGAGCATGGATTCGATCTGCGCCACGCCGACGCCGTTGTTCATGTTCGAGCGCGGCTGATGGGTCAGCCAGGTTCCGGTCTCTTTGAGAATTTCCATCTCGCGCGCGTCGAGGTGAACGCCGTGCGCGGCGATGGTATTCGGTCCGAGGATGTTGTGCTTGAGCAGGCGGTCCATCGCGCGCATGCCCGATTTTTGCAGGCTGTCGTATTCGTCCGATTCGTGTTCGGCTGCGTGGATGTGGAATCCCTTCCCTTCGGGGATGGCGGCGGCGCAGGCTTGCAGGGTGGCGCCGGAAAGCGTCAGGCTGGCATGAAGCCCGAAAGCGGCGGACAGCCTCGGGTGCGGGTTCGAGGCGAGGCGTTTCATGAAGCGCGTGTTTTCCTGGATCCCGGCGTTGGCTTTCTCCGTCCCGTCGCGGTCGGTGACTTCGTAACACAGTACGCCGCGCAAGCCGCTTTTATCCACCGCCTCGGCGATCACATCCAGCGAGCCTTCGATGGTGTTAGGCGAGGCGTGATGGTCAATCAGCGTCGTCGTCCCGTGTTTGATCGCGTCCACAAGGCAGACCAGCGCGGAATAACGCACGCCCTCCGCGTCCAGCGAGCGGTCGAGGGGCCACCATAATTTTTTCAGGATGTCGGGAAAATCCTTCGGCGCGGGGCCGGGGATCGCCATGCCGCGCGCGAACGCGCCGTAGAAATGCGTGTGCGCGCAGATTCCGCCGGGCATGACGTATTGCCCGTTGGCGTCATGCGATTTTGCTTTTGGGTGTTTGGCGGTCAACGAACGGGTTGGTCCAATTTCCTTGATCAACCCGCCTTCGATCAGGATGGCATGATTCGTCAGGACGCGGTTCGGCGATTCCCAGGTGATGAGGTTGGCGTTTGTTATAAGCATGTCGGTTTATTCCGTATTGCAAGTTGTGCCGCAAATTTTTGTACTTTTTAAAATAACCGAGCGATCCCGTTTGGGCATTTTTTAACGCGAATGCCGCGAATTGGGCGAAAGCGCGCGAAAAGTTCGCGTACTTTGCGTTAAGGTTTTTTTGCTCGATTTAATTGTTAATCTGCAATAATTTGCGCGCGCTGGCAAGGTGAACCTTGCCGTACCGCAAATTTCAATTTGCGCGCGGCGCTGCCTGACTTATAATCCAACAGGGTCTGGAAGTTGGACTCCCGCCGAGTTGAGTTCCCAAAGAATATTGAAGGCGCATTCGCGCAGTTCGGGGTCGTCCCTGCGCATGGCTTCATAAATTTGCCGAAGCACGATTGCCTGCGGGGCATATTTCAAAAGTTGAAGCGAAGCAAGGCGCGCCTCGGGATCGCCGTCTTTCAGCGCCAGGAGCAGGATGTCGGTGGCGGGGACGCCGGGCGAGACGCCGACTCCCTTTTTGGCGGCAAACTCGACCAGCCAGGGCGTTTCGGCGGGCGGCTTGAGTTGCACCGGGGAATAGGCGTCGCTCTTCGTGCGCATATCAATCACTTCAGTGGCGGCGTTGCGCACCACCCATTGCTCGTCTTCGATCTGAATTTTCTTCAACAGATCCATCGCCCATTCTTCTTTCACGCGCCCGAGCCCATATACCGCCGCGCGCCGCAGGAGAATATCGTTTATTGTAACTCCGTCCTTGAGCATCGCATGACCTTCGAGCGGATCGTTGGCAAGCGCTTCTCCCGCTGCGCGCCGCACATCCTCCTCGCCGTTAAGCAGGGCGTGCGCGACGATCTCCAGCGATTCGGCGGTGTTGATGGCGGTAAGCGCCATGCACGCTGAGCGTTTCACAGAAAGACTCGGAGCGAGCATCGCGCTTTCCAGTGTCTTCGTTATCTTCGCATCTCGAACCGCGCCCGCGCCTAAAATGGCAAGGTGGACCAGTTCGAACGACCCTGAAGTTGCAAATTGACGGAACAACGCCGCCGCGCCTGGGTCGTTGCTATAAACAAACGCCGCCATCGCCTGTCCGCGCGCGCCCAAAGGGATTCCGTCGGTCTGCAACACTGCCGCAAGCGCCCCGAAAACTTTTCCGCGCCAGGGAGCGTTGCGCGGCGCGTCCCTCAGCCAGCGCGCCGCCTCGAACAACGACTTGTGCGTTGGCGGGCGCGAAAGTTCCAGCAGCGCTTGAACAAGGCGGCTTGCATCCCCATGCGCCGCGAAGAAACGCATGGCGAGATATTTTCCCGACCAATCCGGCTGGTTGAGCAGGGTCTCTTCCGCGTTGTAGGTCGTCATTGCGTGCCCCGCCAGATAGCCCGCAAAAACCGGGTGAATGAAACGCATCCGATTTTTGGGATACGCCGCCAGTAATCCGCTGGCTGTCATTTTTCCGAGCAAGCCCGTTGATGGAGTGGATACTTTCTCGATTTTCTTTCTCGGCTGAGAATCGGGATTCGCCCCCTGCGCCTCTTCTCCCGGACTTTGGGCGGAGTCGCCTCCGTGGAGTTCTCCCGTCACCTCGAACGACTTCACCCATTCCCGCGCCTTGCGCGGATCGAAGATCGGGTTGGCGCTCAGGACAACCTGCATGGCAAGAGTCTCGAGCGCGGCGACAGGCGTGTTGGCGGGGGCGATGCGCCGGATGTGTGTGGCAATCGTCTCCAATACATGAGGACCGAGGCTGTCCCCGGCATAAGCGCCCCATACTTTCAGAGTCAGTTCGAGCGGGGACAGATTCAACGCATCCGCGCCCAGCCATGCGTTGATCAAGAGCGGGTCGGCTTGTTCGACTCCGCCCTGGGACAAGGTTTCCAGCGCGACGGTGCGCATCCATAGCTCGCCCCATTGCTCCACGAATTTCCGGTTCGCCTCGGCATGCCATGCGCTTAGGGCAAGCGGCACAAAGCCGAGCAGGATCAAACCGTCCAGGTGTTCGGGCGCGCCGGTGGTCACAATCCTCAGATCGGGGTTTTCCGCCAGGAGCAGTTTGAAAAAATCGGAGACCAGGCTTTGCTCGGCGGGCGTGATTTCGTCGAACCCATCCACGAGCAGCAACGCGTTGCCGCTCTTGAATGAATTTTGAACGAAGGCGGGAATTTTATTCAAGTCGAATACCGGCGCGGTTTCGGAAATCGCGCCGATGATCGGTTGCAGGATGTCCTTTGGGTCTTTGGCGGGGAGTTCCAGGTCGGCGACGTGAAAATGGAATGGGACAGCGTCCTGCAAGGCGCCGAGTTTCTCGCTCCGGTTTGCGGCGAGGCTGGCGAGGTGGGCCAATGCCACCGTCTTTCCCATCCCCGGCTGTCCGATGATGACAAGGTTTGCGTTCCCCGCCAATGCCTGCGGAAGCGTGAGCGTATGCGGTTGATAGACTGCGGCGATCTCGGGCCAGGCTGGCAGGTAGGGCAAAGTCTGCGTGACGATATCTTCGAAGCGGGATGCCATGCCCGGTTCGACCGGCGCCGGCGGCGTGAGGACGGTCGGTTCCTGCAAGACCTCGTCCAATGCGAATAACTGCGCCGCAAGATGCATCCCCTGGGCGCGGCGAAGGGTGAGGCGGCGGTGGTTTTCCTCCACCGAACTTGTTTTGCGGGTCTGGGCTTGCTCGCGTTGTTCATGCAGGCTCTGCTTCAATTCGGCGAGCAACGGGCGCGAGCGGCTGAGGAGAAACCACAACACCGAGGCGACGGCAAACCCTGCGAAAAACGAGAACGGGTCAATCAAGTCGAGGAACATGGCTGGGTCAGTTTGCAAACAGGATGCGCCCGCAGGTTGGGCAGTGCGCCAGTTGTTTTTGCGAGCGCGCGTTTTGCTGCGTCGCCGCGTTGATGGTCGTGCCGCACGAGGCGCAGGCGCCGTCCTCCACCTCGGTCACGGCGACGCCGCGCTTCTGTTTGCGAAGACTTTCATAGATTGCGAGCAGGGCGCTTTCGATGGGCGCGAGTGTCGCTTCGCGTTCCTGCTCGAGGCTTTCGATTTGCTTTGTCAAGTCGCCCTGCTCCTCGAACAGTTTTTTATGTTCATCGCCGAGTTTTGCCTGCACAAGATCAAGATTGTTCTTCGCATGTTTCAACTCCGTATCTGCGGATTCTGCGAGCAGCATGGCTTCGATCTGGCGTTCTTCGAGCGCTGCGAGGTGTTTCTTGAGCGAGGCGGCGTCCTTCTGCAAATCCTGAAGTTCCTTGGGGTTTTTTACCGAGCCGCCGTACAGGCTGGCTTCAACCTGTTCGATCTTGATCTGCAGCGCGGTCGCTTCGGCTTCGGCGTCCTTGACGCCGCGCAAGGCGCGCAGGTTTTCCTGGCTGGCGTTGTCGTAATGCGCCTTCGCCGTTTTCATCTCCGCGTCGTTCTCGAGCGTCTTTTGGATGAAGTCAAGGCGGGCGCGGATGTGGTCAATCTGGCGGTCCACCTGTCCGAGGCGGTAAAGTCCCAATGCGGCGCTCATGGTGTGGATTATATACGATGTGCGGAGGAAAAGCCTGGTTAGGCGCAAGTCGGATTGCCAATCCGACCTACTGTTATTGACTTGAAATGTTGAAGTAGTTGTAGACCGCCTGGGTCAGGTTCGCCACGAGGGGATTGGCGGTGTCCCAGATATTCTGCACGGGATGGTAGGTGTAAATGGAAAGCACGAAATTCCCTCCGGGGGAATAGACGATGCCGACGTCGCTGATGTCGTGCATGACTCCGTCTCTCGAAAGGACGAAACCGTGTTTGTGCGGCACAAGCGTTCCGTCCGGCACGCCGCCTTGAATCAGCGCGCCAAATTTATCGAGCGCGAGAAAGTCTATGATGGTCTGGCAGGCGGCGGGCGTGATTCTTGCTGGGAACGCCGCGGCAAGCGCGCCGCCTCCGTTTTGGACGCATTGATAAATATCCGCAAGAAGAATACCCATTTCGGAGGGCGTGGTCTGTGAATATGGGTCAGGGTCGGTGAAGATATCCGTCCGGGAGTTGCCGGGGGTGACGCGACCGGGAAGCAGGTTTGGCGCGCCGAGGAAGAACATGCCGCTGATGTATGTGCTGGTAAGCCCCATGGCTTCCATGTCGCGCGTGACGATGACGGGTCCGTTGTTCGGGTCAATTCGTTCGAGGATTAAATCGGTGGCGGAGTTGTCTGAGATGCGGAAGACGCGCGAGATGATCTCGACCGTTTGCGCGTCGAGGTCGGCGCCGTGATTGATCAGGTAAGAGGTCAGGATCGGAACTTTGATGGTGCTGGAGGCGGTGAAGGCGATATCCGGCTCGACGGAAATCTCCTGCCGGTTGTTCATGGCGAAATGAATCTCCTGCCCGGTTTGCAAGTCCATCATATAGAAGCCGATCAAACCGTCGAAGTCGGAGGCGCCGACGATCTGTTTTAGCAGGATCGTCAAATTCTCCATTGTCGGGCGCGAAGCGGTGGATTGGTTGAACGTCAGGGCGACGGATCGTTCCGCAGGGGAGCGCAATGCGTTGACGATGATTAAGACGGCGCGGTCCAGGTCGAGAGTCAAGCCCGGAGCGCCGGGGAGGAACGAGGTCCCGCCAGGAACCGGCTGGGCTGGGGCGGGAGGCGTATCGTAGCGGGAGGCGATCTCGTTCTGGAGAAAGTCGCGCAGGCGTTCCTCCGAGATCGAAGCGCTCAATGGAATCTGACTTGCAGGCGGAGTGCGATTCCAAAGGTAATCCCAAAAACCGCTCCAAAACGGATGCCCGGTGCGGGTCAGGTCTGCGGCGGCGAGCATGGTTTCGATGTCCACCGAAAAACCGACCGCGCCGGGGTCAATATGAAAGACCGCTTCGTTGTACTTTACTTCGATGGGAGAGGTGTACACTTCGAGCAGGCGTTGGGAGGCTTCGGCGGGGGTGAGCCCGTCCACAGGGACGCCGGCGATGGTCATTCCGGCGGGATAGCCCGCCCGCTGGCGGCTGTATGCGATCAGGGATATAACGGTCAAAACGAACGCGCCGACCAGGAAAAGAATCGAAATCCCGCGCAGGATGGTGTTGGTATTGCGGTTTCTCACGTCTAGGCTGATGCTCCATATATACTGAACACGGGTACAAATTGCGCTTTTGCCGAATGAAATTCTTAACGCCAGGTCGCAAAGACGCGAAGGGAAAACCCTTGAATCTTTGCGGCTTGGCGGCTTTGCGTTTAAAAGGAAACCGCAATTCATGACCGCGCCCAGTATAGAAATTCGTCGCGTCGAATTTTTGACTCGCGCGCGTCAGATGCGCCGTCGCCTGGCGGAGCCGGAAAACTCTTAACGCGGGTTTCGCGTTAAGGGTTTGACTTGCCGCGCAAAGCATACGTGTGAGTTGAATTCTTATGACAAATATCGCGGAAAAAAGTATAACATACCGAAACGCGACGGCTGTGCTAGAATAAAGCCGCGAAAGTCATATTTCAAAGGATGGATATGCTCCGCTCGTTCTTCATCTACCTTTCCAAGGCGCTTTGGGCGCAGAAGTTGATCATCGGTTGGGGGTTTGCGTGGCGCACAGCCTCCCGTTTTGTGGCTGGCACAAGTCTCACAGACGCCTTGCGCGTGGTGCGCGAGTTGAACGCAAGAGGGATAAACGCCACGCTCGATCACCTTGGCGAACACACCAGCGCGCCTGAGGAAGCCCAGCAGGCGGCTGAGGATATTTTTGCCACACTCGATGCCATCGGCGCCGAGCCCGGGCTGCGGAGCAACGTCTCTGTCAAACTGACCCAGATCGGCATGGGGTTGGATGAAAGCCTCTGCGCGGAAACGCTCGAACGCATTCTGTCCCGCGCAAAAGCTTCGAAGACCTTCATCCGGGTGGACATGGAAGATACGCCCTACACGGATAAAACCATCAATCTAAACTACCTGATGCGCGAGAAAGGTCATGTGGATCACGGTATGGTCATCCAGGCGTATCTTTTCCGTTCCGAAGCCGATGCGAGACGGATGTTGCAGGACAAGGTGCGCATCCGCAACGTAAAGGGGGCTTACAACGAACCGCCCGATAAGGCTTTCCCGAAAAAGGCGGATGTGGACGCAAACTACGACCTGATTACCAAGATCATGCTCGACGCTTCGCTGGCGCTGAAGTCCACGTTGAGTGAAGACGGCCGTTTTCCGCCCGTTGCCGCCATCGCCACCCACGACGAGAAGCGCATCCTCTTTGCGAAGAATTATGCGGAGAAGATCGGCTTGCCCAAAACCGGCATGGAATTTCAAATGCTTTACGGAATTCGCAGGGATCTGCAGGAATCGCTGGCGCAGGAGGGCTATCCCGTGCGCGTGTATGTCCCGTTTGGCATACATTGGTATCCCTACTTTATGCGCCGCCTGGCGGAGCGCCCGGCGAACATCTGGTTCTTCATTTCAAATTTCTTCAAAGGATGACGCGAACATGATTCTTATATCCTATCCGCTCTCGCCCGAACTATATCTCGACCCCGGCTCCGGCAGCATTGTCCTGCAAATGATCATTGCGGCGATCCTGGGCGCGGGCGTCCTCATTCGCTCCCAGTGGTCGAAGATCAAACGCTGGTTCGGCGGAAAACCCGCCGAAGACAACGACGCCGAGGACGACGGTGACAACTGAACGAGTCCACGCCTCCTTCCGCGACCCAAGCGGATTTTTGTTCACACGCGCGGGCGTCCTCTATCGGCAGATCAATAAAAAATACGCCGAGGATTATCGCCTCCTCATGCAGTCGGGGCTTTATGACAATCTGATAAAGGGCGGACTGCTCATCCCGCATGACGAGGCGGACGTCGAACCCGAAGAGCCAGCCCAGTCCTTCAAAGTGATCCGCCCGCAGCGGGTGAATTTTATTTCCCATCCCTACGAGTGGTCGTTCTCACAGTTGAAGGACGCCGCGCTTGCGACTCTTTCCATTCAGCGCCGCGCCATGAAATACGGCATGTCGCTCAAAGACGCCAGCGCGTACAACATCCAATTTCACGAAGGCAGGGCGGCGTTGATAGACACGCTTTCGTTCGAAAAATATCAGGAAGGCGCGCCCTGGGTCGCGTACAAACAATTCTGCCAGCACTTCCTTGCGCCGCTCGCCTTGATGTCGAAGGTGGACGTCCGCCTCTCCCAACTCCTGCGCAATCACATTGACGGAATTCCCCTTGACCTTGCCAGCCGCCTCCTGCCCGTCTCGACCCGTTTCAACTTTGGCATGGCGACTCACATTCACCTGCACGCCAAAGCCCAGGCGCGATATGCCGGACAAAAAGTCGCAACATCGAAGGGCGGGATGGGCAAACAGGCTCTCATCGGCTTGATAGACAACCTCAAGAGCGCGGTTCAATCCCTGGACTGGAAGCCGGTCGGCACCGATTGGGGCGAATACTACTCTTTTACCAATTACACCGACGAATCTTTTGCAGAGAAGAAGCGCATTATTGACGAATGGATCGAGCGCGTTAAACCCTCCACCGTCTGGGACATGGGCGCGAACACCGGTCTCTTCACGCGCCTCGCCTCCGAAAAAGGAATCCCCTCTGTTGCTTTCGACATTGATCCCGCCGCAGTCGAAAAGAATTACCGGCAGGTCAAAGCCGCAAAGGAGAAAAATATTCTCCCGCTCGTCATGGATTTGACCAACCCCAGCCCGTCATTGGGTTGGAATCATCGCGAACGCGACTCTCTCGTCAACCGCGCCCCCGCGGACATGGTCTTTGCGCTGGCGATCATCCACCACCTTGCCATTTCAAATAATTTGCCTCTATCCCAGATTGCGGAATTTTTCCATGGGCTTGGGAGGTGGCTGGTGATCGAGTTCGTGCCGAAATCGGATTCGCAGGTTCAAAAACTGCTTGCCTCACGATTGGATATTTTTGACGGGTACACAATGGAGGGATTTGAACGCGCCTTCGCCGAAAAATTTTCGATCGAGGACAAAATAGACATCCCCGGCGCCAGCAGGCGGTTGTATCTCATGAAGGGCAAACCCTGATAGTCCCGGTTGGATGATTGCCCAAAAGTCCGTTGGAAAGCCCGGCGGACTTTTGCGTTATTTGGCGGCAATTTGGGGGCTTCCCGGTTTTCCGCGGCGCGAAACGCAACGCCCCGGCGGACATTCGGGATGTCGCTTTGTTTTTTAACTCATGTTACGCGCTTTTGCCATCCTCACGAACCGTCCACGAATAAAGTCACGAATTCGCGAATGCTGGCGCGCCTATTCGTTTATTCGTGAACATTCGTGGACGGTCACAGACTCATCGGCAAGCGCATTTCCTAACCAAATGCCGTCTTGCGTAAGGTGAGTTAATAAATCGCCTGAAAAAATGCCTTAAATCCACATTTTCCGCGTTCGTCCGCGTCCCGATTTTAAGAGTGTAAGGTAATCAGAGATTCTCTACCGTACAAATAAGAGGAAAATCGCGAATTGCTCCTTGCGCCGTCCTCGGCGCAAGCACTTTCATGTACGGTAGAGAAATCAGAGAAAAAATCCGTGTTACTCCGCGTAATCCGTTTCATCCGTGTCCAAAAGGTTTTTTTTACCCCACCGCCCCCCCCCCCCCCCAAAAAAAAAGCCGTTTTTTGAAGAAGAGTCCAATCCGGCGGGAATATCGTCTTTGCCCGCGTGTATAATTTGCCTGTAATGACTTTGAAGGAGCCCCGCCCATGAAAGTAGCGATCCTGGCGGGCGGTTTGGGCACCCGCCTGTCCGAAGAAACCGTGCTAAAGCCCAAACCGATGGTCGAGGTGGGCGGGATGCCGATTCTGTGGCATATCATGAAAATCTATAGCGCGTATGGGTTCAACGAATTTGTGGTGGCGCTGGGATATAAAGGCGAAGCGATCAAGGATTACTTTTTGAATTACCACTTATTGTCGAGGAGTCTCACGATCAAGACCCGGACGGGGGAGGTGGATCCGCATCGCATGGCTGGGGAGGACTGGACGGTTCACCTGCTGGACACGGGACTGGAGACGAATACGGGCGGGCGTGTGAAGCGCCTGGCGGAATTCATCGGCGACCAGCCCTTCATGCTGACCTATGGCGACGGCGTCGGCAACATTAACGTTCCGGCGCTGGTGGATTTTCACCGACAACAGGGCAGGCTCGCCACGCTTACGGCAGTGCGTCCGCCCGCGCGCTTCGGTCAGATGATTCTAGAGGGCTCGCAGGTGGTGGAGTTCAAGGAAAAACCGCAAATTGGCGAGGGTTGGATAAACGGCGGTTTTTTTGTGCTGCAACCCGGCATTGTGGATTACATCGAGGGCGACAACACATTTTGGGAATTCGAATCTTTGGAGAAAATCGCCGCCGCCGGCGGTTTGAGCGCCTATCAACACCAGGGTTTTTGGCAGTCCATGGATACGCAGCGCGACGTCCACTTGCTCAACAGGCTTTGGCAGGAAGGGAAGGCGCCTTGGAAAATCTGGTGAACCGGGCATTTTGGCTGGATCGCCCGACCTTTGTGACCGGCGGAACGGGATTGGTCGGATCGTGGCTCGTAAAACGCCTTGTAAAAAGCGGAGCAGATGTAGTCTGCCTGGTAAGAGATTGGATTCCGCAAAGCGAACTGGTCCGAAGCGGGCTGATCGAAAAAGTCAAAGTCGTTCGCGGCGATGTGCGCGACCGCGAAGTCCTCGAGCGCGCGCTCGGCGAATATGAGATTGATACGGTAATTCATCTTGCGGCTCAAACAATTGTCACCATCGCCAACCGCAACCCGCTTTCCACCTTCGAGACCAACATAGCCGGGACGTGGAACGTGCTGGAAGCCGCCCGCCGCAGCCCGAAAGTGAAACAACTGGTCATGGCCTCCTCCGACAAGGCGTATGGCGATCAGGAAACCCTGCCCTACGACGAAAAGACCCCGCTGCAGGGACAGCACCCGTATGACGTGAGCAAATCGGCGGCGGATTTGATCGCCTCCGCATACGCCAAAAGCTACGACCTGCCGGTAGTTATTACCCGTTGCGGCAATTTCTACGGCGGCGGCGATCTAAACTGGAACCGCATCATTCCCGGCGCCATCCGTTCGATCCTGCGCGGACAACGTCCCGTGATCCGTTCGGACGGGCAATACATTCGCGACTACTTCTATGTGGAAGACGGCGCGGCGGCATACATGCTTCTGGCGGAACAACTTGCCGCGAACCGCTCGCTTGTGGGCGAGTCGTTCAACTTTTCCAATGAGACACAAGTCACCGTTTTGGAGATCGTCCAAAAGATTCTTCATTCGATGGGGTCCGACCTTAAACCCGAGATCCTCAATGAAGCGTCGAATGAGATCCGCCGCCAGTATTTGAGCGCGGAAAAAGCCCGCCGTTTGCTGGATTGGAAGCCGCTTTTCAATTTGGATGAAGCGTTGAAATTAACGATTGACTGGTATAAGGATTTCTTGGGCAATGAGTGAGCGCTCCGACGAACTGCGCGCGAGGATTCTGGCGCTGACCGCCGAGTACGCCGCGGAAGAATTCCCGGCGGGAAAATTCATCCCCGGCGAAACCGCCGTCCCCGTGGCGGGGCGCGTGTTCGACGCCGCCGACGTGCAATCGTTGGTCGACTCAAGCCTTGACTTCTGGCTGACCGAGGGGCGTTTCGCGCGACAATTCGAAAAGGCGTTTGCGCGTTTTTTCAACATGCGCCATGCCATTCTGACGAACTCGGGTTCTTCCGCGAATTTGCTGGCGCTGAGCTGCCTGACCTCGCCGCTGTTGAGGGAAAGACGACTGCAACCCGGCGACGAAGTCGTCACGGTCGCGGCGGGATTCCCGACGACGGTCAACCCCATATTTCAAAACGGGCTGATACCGGCCTTTCTCGACGTGGACATTCCAACCTACAACATTGACGCGGCGCAACTGGAAGCCGCGCTTTCGGAGAAGACCCGCGCTGTAATGGTCGCCCACACGCTTGGGAATCCATTCGACCTGAAAACGGTCACGGAGTTTTGCAAGAAGCATAACCTCTGGCTGATCGAAGATTGTTGCGACGCGGTCGGGGCGCTGTACGACGGTCGCATGGTGGCGACCTTTGGCGACGTGGCGACGGTCAGTTTTTACCCCGCGCATCACATCACAATGGGAGAGGGCGGCGCGCTCCTCACCGACAAGCCGAAGTTGAAAAAGATCATCGAATCGTTCCGCGACTGGGGGCGCGATTGCTGGTGCGAGCCGGGCAAAGACAACACCTGCTACAAGCGCTTCGACTGGCAGATTGGCGATCTCCCGCGCGGATACGACCACAAATACACCTACTCGCACATCGGCTACAACCTGAAGGCGACCGATATGCAAGCCGCGGTCGGCGTCTCGCAGCTCAAAAAATTGAGCGGGTTTATCGAAAAGCGCCGCGCGAATTTCGATTATCTGACCGAACTGTTATCTCCCTTGCAGGAATTCTTCATCCTCCCGCAAGCGACTCGTAATTCGACCCCCAGCTGGTTCGGTTTCCCGATCTTCGTCCGCCCCGAAGCCCCTTTTTCGCGCGACGAATTGGTCCGCCATCTCGAAGCGCGCAAGATCGGCACGCGCCTTCTGTTCGGCGGAAACTTGATCCGCCAGCCCGCCTATCGCGGAAGGGCATACCGCGTGATCGGCGACCTGAAAAACTCGGACGAAGTCATGCGCCGCGTGTTTTGGATCGGCGTCTATCCGGGCATTACCCGCCCCATGCTCGATTACGTCGCTGAAATCATGCGCCAATTCTGCGAGTCCCGCTGATGCGCCTGCCCGAAGCCGACCTCGCTCACATCCTCGACCGCGCCCGCGACCTGTGGAACGACTTGCGCGGCGCGCGCCTGTTCATCACCGGCGGAACGGGCTTCTTTGGAACGTGGCTGCTCGAGAGTTTTCTTAACGCCAACCAAAAATTGGGATTAAAGGCTTCCGCCTCCGTCCTGACCCGCGCCCCCGATTCGTTTCAGGCGGCTTTTCCTCACCTCGGGCTGGATCCCGCCGTTCAACTTCTCCATGGCGACGTCCGCAACTTCGATTTTCCCGAAGGCGAATATTCCCACATTATCCATGCCGCGACGGACGCCAGCGCCAGACTCAATAACGAGAATCCGCTTTTGATGTTCGATACCATTGTGGAAGGCGCGCGCCGCGCCCTTGATTTCGCCGTTCACTGCAAAGCGGAGCGGTTTCTTTTCACAAGTTCCGGGGCGGTTTACGGCAGGCAGCCGCCTGAAATCACGCGCATCCCCGAAGAATATACCGGCGCGCCGGACCCGCTCGACCCTCGCGCGGCTTACGCCAACGGAAAGCGCGCCGCCGAACACTTATGCGCCCTGTATGCCGGGCGGCACAACCTCAGCCCGTTGATCGCGCGCTGTTTTGCCTTTGTCGGTCCGCGCCTGCCGCTGGACGCGCACTTCGCCGCCGGCAACTTCATCCGCGACGCGCTCGGCGGCGGACCGATTATCGTCAAAGGCGACGGCTCTCCGCGCCGCTCCTACCTTTATGCGGCTGATCTCGCCGTCTGGCTGTGGACGATTCTTATGCGCGGAACGCCCTGCCGCGCATACAACGTCGGCGGCGAAGAATCCGTTTCGATTGCGGAAACAGCCCGCGTCGTGGCGCGAAGCGTGAATCCCGCCCCCCAAATCGTGATTCAGGGAGCGTCGAATCCCGACCTTCCCGCCGAGCGGTATGTTCCATCCACAAAGCGGGCGCGGACAGAATTGGGTTTGAAACAATACGTGGACATGGAAGAAGGAATTCGCCGCGCGATGGCGTCGTTGCGGGGAGGGCGGGCGTGAAGGCAAAACGGGCTTGCCCAATCTGCGCAGCCGGGAATGTTGACGTTCTTCATTCTCAAAAATTCGAACTGCCGGAGGGGCATCCTTTGGCGGCGGGATACGACGTGGCGGTTTGCGCGGCTTGCGGTTTTGTCTACGCCGACACCGACGCGACCCAGGCGGACTATGACAGGTTTTATGCCGAACATTCCAAATACGAAGACGCCAAAACCGGAACCGGCGGCGTGGACAACCCGCTCGATTGGAAACGCCAGCAGGAAACGGCGCGTCAGATAGCCGACGTTTTAGGCGACGCGAAGTTAAGCGTTCTGGACGTCGGATGCGCCAACGGCGGACTGCTGAAAGCCCTGAAAGATTTGGGCTATGAAAACCTTTGCGGCATTGACCCTTCCCCCGCCTGCGTGGAAAACACCCGTCGAATCGGCGTCGAGGCGCGCCGGGGTTCCTTGTTCCAGCCGTTCAAGAAGAACGCTTATGACTGCGTCATACTTTCTCACACGCTCGAACATGTGCGGGACGCTCAGGGCGCGCTGGACTGGATTACCGAGCGATTGCGACCGGGCGGCATGGTCTATTTGGAAACCCCCGACGCCGCGCGCTATGTTGACTTTATCTACGCCCCCCTGCAGGATTTCAACGTGGAGCACATCAACCATTTTTCGTTGCTCTGCCTGCGAAATTTGATGGAGGCGCGCGGGTTTACGTTTGTAAACGGAGGTTCGAAAGATTTGATTGTGGGCGGCGATATGCGCTACCCGGCTGTTTTTGGGGTCTGGAAACGGGTTGAAGGCGCGCCCGCCGCCGCCTTGAAAAAGGACGGACTGTTGCGCCAAAGGATCGAAGATTATATTGACCGCTCGAAAAAAATGATGAGCGAAATTGACGCGCAAATCGCCGGTCTCATTTCCCGAAACCCGTCAATCATCGTTTGGGGAACCGGGCAGCTTGCCATGAAACTTCTGGCTGAAACCTCGCTCGCCCGGGCGGATATCGCCGCTTTCGTGGACAACAACCCGATCAATCACGGCAAGGTCCTGCGCGGCAAACCAATCCTGCCGCCGGACGAATTGCGCAAGTGGAACGTCCCGATCCTGATCGCCACCTTGCTGCATCACCGTTCGATCGCCGAACAAATACGCAACATGGGCTGCGCGAATGAAATTTATTGCCCGCTGGGAGAGATGTAATGGATGACTTTCTCGAAAAATTGGTCGAAAGAGCGTCTGAACGAATGGATGCAAACCAGGAATTGTTCGATGGGTATTTTCCCGCGTTTATTTACGGCGCGGGCGCATTCGGGCGGGATGTCCATCGCGCGCTTGTGGACGCCGGTTTGCCCGTCGCTGGTTTCATTGATCACATGGAGAGAGACGAACCGTTTCTAAACGGAACGCCCGTTTACCTGCCCGAACAGGCGGCGCGGACAAAGGACGCGGGGAAGGCTGTTGTTTTTCTTGGTTTGCACAATTACCAGGCGGATGTTCGAAAAATCATTGCCCGCCTGAAGAACGCAGGTTTTTCCAGGATTTATTCGTCCGTTGATTTATACGATTTCTTTGCGGAGGAACTTGGGATTCGCTATTGGCTCGTCAATCGCGATTATTACTTTTCCCTGCTTCCCTTTCTTTACAAGGCGCGCGACCTGTTGGCGGACTCGAAAAGTAGGGCGCTCTTTTCTGCCATCATGGAGTTTCGACTGACGGGCGACGTCTCGGCGCTGCCCGACCCCGACCTTTTCGACATTTATCGTCCGGCGGGACTCCCGGCATGGAAGACCCCGCTTCGGTTTGTGGATTGCGGCGCATTCGACGGCGATACGTTGAAAGATTTCATGAACGCCAATATCGCAATTCAAAGCGCGGTCGCATTCGAGCCGGATCCAACGAATTATTCGAAACTTTCACATTTCGTCTCTCGAAACCAAGAGACTCTTCGCGAAGCCGTCCTGTTCCCCTGCGGGGTATTTTCATCCACCCGGCAACTGTCTTTTGAGACGGGGCAGGGCATGGCAAGCGGTATTTCGAACAAAGGCGCGGCAGTCGTTCAGTGTGTGGCTTTGGACGACGCCATACCGGCGTTCGCGCCAAACCTGATAAAGATGGACATTGAAGGGGCGGAGTACGACGCCCTGCTCGGCGCGCGCCGGCTGATATCCGAACATACGCCGGGAATTGCCGTTTCGCTTTATCATCGCCCCGAACATCTCTGGCAATTGCCCATGCTTGTGGAAAATATCGCCCCGGGTAAATACAACTTTCACATGCGCTCTCACGCCATGAACGATTTTGAACTGGTTCTATACGCCCTTCCAAAGGAGTGGAAGTAATGCGTGTTTCCGAATATATCGCAAAACGTCTCGCAGAATTCGGCGTCCGCCATGTTTTTATGCTCACCGGCGGCGGCTCCATGTTTCTCAATTACGCTCTCGGCAAACATCCGGCGATCGCGCCCGTCTTCAATCATCATGAACAAGCCGGCGCCATGGCGGCGGAGGGCTACGCCCGCATCACCGGACAACCTGCGGTGATCAACGTCACCACAGGTCCCGGCGGAATTAACGCGCTCAACGGCGTGTATGGCGCGTTTACCGATTCGGTCCCAATGCTGATCCTTTCCGGGCAGGTCAAGCGCGAAACGTACATTCGCTCTTATGATTTGCCCGACCTGCGCCAACTTGGCGACCAGGAAGCCGACATTGTTTCAATGGCGCGAGGCGTCACAAAATACGCGGTCACCGTCACAGAACCGAAGACCATCCGCTATCATCTCGAAAAAGCATGGCATCTCGCCCAGTCCGGGCGCCCCGGCCCCTGCTGGCTGGATATCCCGATTGACGTGCAATCCAGTTTGGTGGATGAAAATCAATTGGAAGGCTTCGCCTCATTCCTGGAACCGGAGCCTGCCCCTGCCCATTTGAAAGAATCCGTCGCCCGCGCATTGGATTACCTAAAAAACGCCAGCCGCCCCGTCATCCTTGCCGGAAGCGGAGTTCGCATCTCCGGGCAGGTCGAACAATTTCTTAATTCCGTCCACAGGCTGGGCATACCGGTCACCACCGCCTGGACTCACGACATCATCGCCTCGGACGACCCCGTCTATTGCGGCAGGCCCGGCTCCATCGGCACGCGCGGCGGGAATTTTGCCGTCCAAAACTCCGACGCGTTGCTCATCCTCGGCAGTCGGCTCAACATCCGTCAAACGGGCTACGCCTGGAAGTCCTTTGCGCGCGCCGCTTATAAAATCTGGGTGGATGTGGACGCGGCGGAACTAAACCGACCCACCGTGCGACCCGACCTGCCCATCCGCGCCGATTTGAAAGACTTCTTCAGGGAATTGCAGGGCCAACTCGCAGGTTGGGATTCGAATCGTCACGCCGAATGGCTTGCGTGGTGTAAGGCGCGGGACCGGAAATATCCGGCGACGCTTCCAAAACATCGCGAATTCAACGGGCGCATCAACCCTTATCATTTTATGGAGGTCTTGTTCGATAATTTGGGCGCGGAGGACATCGTTGTGACCGGCAATGCCAGCGCCTGCATCATGTCGTTTCAGGCGGGCAGGATAAAAATGGGACAGCGCCTCTTCTCGAACTCCGGCTCCGCCTCCATGGGCTACGACCTGCCAGCCGCCATCGGCGCCGCAGTGGCGGGCGGAGGCAGGCGCGTGATATGCCTTGCCGGGGATGGAAGTTTGCAATTGAATATTCAGGAATTGCAGACCGTCGCCCATTACCGGCTGCCGATCAAGATTTTCGTGTTGAACAATAACGGCTATCTATCCATCCGCGCGTCGCAAAAGGGATTTTTCGGCGACGTTGTGGGCGAAAGCCCGGAATCGGGCGTCACCTTTCCGGACTTTATCGAACTTGCGCGCGCCTATCGGCTTGCGGCAAAACGACTCGACACAGCGGATTTCGAGGCTGGCGCGCGCGAGGTATTGAACGCAGGCGGACCCTGCCTTTGCGAAGTGATGCTGGACCCCGCGCAGGGCTTCGAGCCGCGGCAGAGTTCGCGCCCCCTTCCCGACGGGCGGATCGTTTCCGCGCCGCTGGAAGACATGTTTCCGTTTTTACCCCGCGAGGAACTGAAAGCCAACATGATAATTCCCCTGTGGGAAGAGTAAAATCCAACCGTCGTTTATTTTCACCGGAGGCGAATATGATCAACCGCGATACCTTCGAAGACCTTTTTGTGCTTGAATTGGCGAACAATCACTGGGGGGACCTCCAGCGCGGGCTTCGCATCATCAGGGAATTCAGTTCGGTTGTACGTTACCATAACGTGCGCGCCGCCATAAAACTTCAATTTCGGGATGCGAACGACTTCATCCACAAAAAATTCCTTCACCGCGACGACATCCGTTATATCAAGAAGACAATGGATACCCGTCTGACCCGCGACGAATTGGCGCAAATGACGGAGGCGGTCCGGCGGGCGGGATGCGTGAAGATGGCGACCCCTTTCGACGAAAAATCCGTGGACCTGTGCGTGGAATTGGGCGTCGAGATCGTCAAGGTCGCCAGTTCGGATATCGCCGATTGGCCCCTGCTCGAAAGGATTGCAAAGACGCGCAAACCCGTGCTGGTTTCCACCGGCGGCTCGTCCCTGAAGGATATTGACGATATGGTGACTTTTTTCGACAATCGCAATATCCCGCTTGCCATAAATCACTGCGTTTCCCTTTATCCGGCGGAGGACGCGGAACTCCAGTTGAACCAGATAGACTTTCTCAGGAACCGTTACCCCGGGCATGTAATAGGCTTGTCCACGCATGAATATCATGACTGGAGATCTTCGATGCTGATCGCCTACGCCAAGGGCGCGCGGGCGTTCGAGCGGCACATTGACATCAAGACCGACGACAAACCGTTTTCGCCCTACTGCTCCACCCCCGAGCAGATTGCGGAATGGTTCCAGGCTTTTCAGAAGGCGCGCGAAATGTGCGGCGCGCCCGGAACCGAAAAAGCTCCCTCCACCCAGAAAGAGATTGATTATCTAACCTCCCTGGTTCGGGGGGTCTATGCCGCGAAAGACCTGCCCGCGGGGCATGTGCTGACTCCGGAGGATTATTACCTCGCCATCCCCTTGCAGAAAGGTCAGTTGTCCTGCCGGGAACTTTTGAACGATCAGGTTCTTGCGAAAAAAATAAAAGCGGACGCGCCGCTTATGGTGGATTCAGTGGACAGCCTTTACAACCGGAACGAAGGCTTGAGGCGGCGACTCCATCGCCGGGGCTTGTAAACGAGGAAACATGAGCGTAAAAAAGATCAGTGTTGTCACGCCCTGCTATAACGAGGAAGGGAATGTCGAGGAACTGTGCGCGCGCGTGAGGGCTGTCATGTCGGGGCTTGCCTACGAGTACGAACACATTATCATTGATAATGCCTCCGCCGACGGCACGCCGGGCAGGTTGCGCGCCCTGGCGGCAAAGGATGAACGGATCAAACTTATTTTCAACACGCGGAACTTCGGGCATGTTCGCTCGCCCGTTCACGCCCTTTTTCAAGCCTCGGGCGATGCGGTCATTGCCATGGCGTCCGACTTGCAGGACCCGCCGGAGCGCATTCCGGAGTTCGTCGCTAAGTGGGAGGAGGGATACCCCGTTGTCGTCGGGGTAAAACAAAAAACCAGGGACTTGCTTGTCTTCCACGTCCTGCGAACGATTTATTATCGTTTCTTGCGCTCCTTGTCCGATGTGCCGCTGATCGAGAATTTCACCGGGTTTGGTTTGTACGACCGCAAGGTAATCGAAGTCATCAGAAAGATTGGCGATCCGTACCCCTATTTTCGCGGGCTGGTCGCCGACCTGGGGTTCGATACCGCCAGGATATTTTTCGTTCAACAGAGGCGAAGCCGCGGGATCAGCAAAAACAATTTTTATACGTTGTACGATCTCGCGATGTTGGGCTTGACGAATTACACGAAAATCCCCTTGAGGCTGGCGGCCATGCTTGGGTTTTTTGCCTCCATTATCAGCTTTTTGATCGGGCTTGTTTACCTGGTGTATAAACTGGTTTTTTGGTATCAATTTTCCCTGGGATCGGCGCCGCTGGTGATCGGGCTGTTTTTCCTCGGCTCCATTCAATTGTTCTTTCTGGGAATTGTCGGGGAATACATCGGGGCGATCCACACGCAAATCATGGATCGTCCGCTCGTAATCGAAAAGGAGCGCGTCAATTTTTAAGGAATTTTTTGCCGGTCATGCGCAGGAGGCGCGAAAGCCCCGCAACCGCCTCATGCTCTTGGTTGTCCTTTTGGCGTCGGCAGTTTTGCTCCTGCTTGCCTTGCGCGGGCTCGATTGGGCGCGTTTTTTCGATACCCTGGCGGGCGCAAACTACTATTATGTGGGAGGGATGCTGGTTTGGAGCAGTTGCGCATACTATCTGCGGGCGATTCGCTGGCGTATTTTATTGAGCGCGGGCGGGCATTTGTCTCCGCTGGGCGTGTTTTGGGCAAATATGGCCGGATATTTGGGGAATCAGATATTGCCCGCCCGCGCGGGAGAGGTCGTCCGAGCCGCGCACATCGCCCGAAGGGAGCATGTCCCCATGGCGTTTGCCCTGGCGGCCGGCGTGACCGAGCGCGTGACGGATCTGTTTACGCTGGTCGTCATCGGCGCGTTGTCTTTATTTGTAATGGGGGATATCCCGCCTTCCATGAAGGATGCGCTGGGCTATTTCGGAGTCGTTGTTTTCGGCGCGCTTGCTTTTATTCTAGCGACGCTGTCCCTGGGAACCCGGACGGTTCGATTTGTCAACCTGTTCGCCTTCCTGCCGCAGTCGTTTCGCGACAGGGCGGGGGATTTCCTGCGCCATTTTATAGACGGCATCGGATCGGTTTCCCATCCGAAGCGAGCCGCGCCTTTTATCGCCCTCACCGGGTTGATCTGGCTGCTGGACGGCGCCGGCATGGTTATTCTTGCCGCTTCCCTGGGCGAAACATTAACCCTGCGGCAATCCTTTGTGTTTATCGCCGCGTTGGGCGTTTCGAGCGCGCTGCCTTCCACGCCGGGGTATGTGGGCGTCTATCAGTTTGTGGCGGTCACGACGCTTGTCCCTTTTTCGTTTTCACAGGAGTCGGCGCTTGCCTTGATCCTGTTCGTTCAAATTCTGAATTTTATCGTGGTGGCTTTCTGGGGTGTCCTGGGGCTTTGGGTCGGGTTGCGCGAATCAGCGAACAGACGGTGATCGGGCGGAGGCATTGAAGGCGCATTCCTTGCGCGGAGGTTTAAAAAGATGAGCGCTGATTTCATGGTTCAGGATATTGTCGCGACGGCGGCGGGTTTCCTTTTATTTCCGTTGCTCTTGATCGCGCCGGGCTATGCGGCTGGCTGGTTTTTCGATCTTTTTGATTTTCGAAGAAGCCGGTTTGGCGTTCGATTGTCCCGTTCCCTTTTGCTTTCCGTCGCTTTAACCCCAATTTGCCTGTATCTCCCGGCTCGCTTTCTGACTTTTACCGGCGCTTTTGTGTTGCTGGCTTTTTTCCTCCTTGCGTTCGTTTTTTCCCTGCTGGCGGATCGTCCCGACCTCCAGTTTCGAGATTCCGGGACGGGCGGCGCATTGGCGTGCGCGATCCTCCTCCTCTTGCTGACGTTTTTTTCGGTGATTGATATTCAAGTCTCGAAAAAACTTTTTTTTACCGTCGCTTCCTTCGACCACACAACGCGCATTTCGATTCTGGATGCGATTACCCGCACGGGCGTCCCGCCGGAAAACCCGTCTTATTATCCGGGCGCTCCGGCATTGTTGAGCGCGGTCTATTATTACTGGTACATCCTCGGCAGCGCGGTTGACAGGCTGGGCGGCGCCTTGGTCAGCCCGCGCGGCGCGTTTTTCTCGAGCATTTTGTGGTGCGTCCTCGCAGTGTTGTCGTTGATCTCTTTCTACTTTAATTTTCGCGCGCCGCTCCCGGACAACAACCGGCGGAGATTGTTGTCGATCGGCTTTGGACTGCTTTTCGTCAGCGGGCTGGATTTTATCCCCATATTGCTGGCGATGGGTTCGGGCGTGACCGTAAACGATATCGAGCATTGGAACGAGCAAATCACCGCCTGGGTGGGGTCCCTGATTTGGGTGCCCCATCATCTCGCCGGAATGATCGCCTGCTCGATGGGCGTTTTTCTCATATTTTCGCTCGATGAAAATACCCGGCCGGGAAAGCGGATTGCGACGCCGATACTGGCGGGCATGGCGTTCGCCTCAGGAGCGGGGCTTTCGACCTGGGTGACTTTTGTTTTTGCGGTTTTCTGGGCGCTTTGGATTCTGGCGTCCGCCCTGGATGCCAACGCGCGGAAAATTGTGCCTTCGGCGCTGGCCGCGGGGACGGTTGGGCTGTTGCTTTCAATCCCTTTTTTGCTGGGCGCGCTCGAAGGCGGCGGAGCGGGCGGAACGTTTCCTGTTGCGCTCGAACCCCGCCCGTTTTTTGTGATTGACCGCCTGTTCGCCGACTCTCCGCAATGGCTCTTGTTTGTCCTGCGCGCGGTTTTTCTGCCTGTGAATTATTTTTTTGAGCTCGGCTTTTTCATGGCTGCGGGGTACGCCTGGATAAGACGCTCTTCCCTTAGGACGCCGGGCAGGCGCATCCAAAAAATGGAAATGTTATTGTTGCTCGCGTCGGCGCTTACTGGCACGTTTCTTCAATCCACGATCATTGCGAACAACGATCTGGGATGGCGTTCCTGGCTTCCGGGCCAATTCATCCTTCTGATTTGGGCGGGCGATATATTGCAGGGATGGATGAGCAATGGAACTTTATTTTCGTTTCGGACGAAAATCGCCCTGCTTCTGCTCTTGTTTTTTGGGGTTGTAACTTCCGTCATGGATCTGGTCTTTTTGCGGGCAAGCTACATCTTTTACAGCCCTGAAATTGGAAACGACGCCTACTCAGCCAGGAGCATGTATGCCGCGATTGACGAAAACGCTCCGGTTGACGCCATCGTTCAATACAACCCAACGCGGGTCATTGACAGACCCAGCGGGCTGTATGGCAACCGGCAGTCGGTTATTTCGGACCGCACGGCATACGGGATTCCGGCCTCCCTATTCGATGAAAAGGTGAATGAAGTCCGCAGGGTATTTGAGATTGAAAATGTAAAGGATTGGCGTCTGGCGGATTCCCTTTGTTCAGAACTCGGCATTGACATTCTGGCGTTGAATAAAAAAGATCCCATTTGGGGCAGTCTCGAAGAACTTAAAGCCCGGCGGCGTCCTTTGTACCTTGACGCCAACTATGCCGCTTTTTATTGCGGCATTAACCCGGCGCCCACGCCTTGACTAATGTTTCTGTTCTATATCGCGCTTCGCAAATTTTCTCTGCCACTCGAACAGTTTGTTCAACGCCTCGATGGGGGAGAGCGCGTTCACGTCCACTTCTTTCAATTCATCCAACAGCGGATTTGTCTCCGGGAATAACGCAACCTGTTGCGCGACGTTTGGGTCAATCCTCACCCCCCGCGCCGCGGATTTTTCGAGTTCGATCATGATTTCGTTCGCGCGCGCGATGACCGGCGCAGGCAAGCCCGCCAGTTGCGCCACATGGATTCCGTACGAGCGATCCGCGCCGCCGGGGATGATCTTGTGCAGGAAGACAACCTTGCCTTCCGATTCGCTGACGGCCACGTTGTAATTGCGCACGCCGGGCAACAACTCGGCGAGTTGCGTCAGTTCGTGATAATGCGTTGCGAACAATGTCTTTGCCCGCAGTCCCGGATGGTTGTGAATATATTCGATGATTCCCCACGCAATTGAAAGCCCGTCGTAGGTGGATGTGCCGCGCCCGATCTCGTCGAGAATCAAAAGACTGCGAGGCGTGGCGTGATGCAAAATGTTCGCCGCCTCCACCATCTCCACCATGAAGGTGGACTGCCCGGCGTGAATTTCATCCTGCGCCCCGATGCGCGTAAAGATGCGATCCACCAGCCCGATCTTCGCCGAAGCGGCCGGGACGAACGACCCCATTTGCGCCATCAAAACAATCAACGCCGTCTGTCGCAAATACGTGGACTTGCCGCTCATGTTCGGTCCCGTGATCACGCGCACCAGTTCGCCCGCTTCAAAGATGACATCGTTGGAGATGTAGCGCTCGGACTTCAAGGACTGCTCGACGACCGGGTGCCGTCCCTCGCGGATTTCCAACCCGCCTCCTTCGTGGACTTCGGGCTGGGTGTACCCATTCAGGCTTGCGACTTCGCCGAGAGCGGAGAGCGCGTCCAGCGTGGCGATGGCCCGCGCTGTGGCGAGGATTTGACTGGCCGCCTTCGCCAGTTCCGCGCAGAGTTCCTTGAACAGGCGCGTCTCGATCTCCTTGATGCGCTCCTCCGCGTTCAACACCAGCGTTTCATATTCCTTCATCTCCGGCGTGATGAAGCGCTCGGCGTTGACCAGCGTCTGCTTGCGGATGTAATGCTCCGGCGCTTTATCCGCCGCGCCGCGCGAGATTTCGATGTAATAGCCAAAGACTTTGTTGTAGCCGACTTTGAGGGTTTTTATGCCGGTCTTCTCGCGTTCCACCGATTCAAGATTGGCGATCCACTCCCGCGCATGTTTCGAGGCGTCCATCACCGAGTCGAGTTCCTGCGAATACCCGGGGCGGATCACGCCGGTATTTTGCAGGGTCGCGGGCGGGTCGTTGTCCAGCGCGTTTTGCAAAAGCGACAATTGCCCGCCCAATAAATCGGGCTTTGGCAACTGTTCCGCTTTCCACTTTCCATTTTCCTGCAATACTTCAACGATTGCCGACACTGCCCCCAGCGTTCCCCGCATGGCGACCAAATCCCTCGGCTGCGCCTGCCCTGTGATGACGCGATTAATGAGGCGTTCCAAATCGGCGATGGGCTTCAACGTCTCGCGCAACTCCGCCCGCGCCATGCCGTTTTGGACGAAGTATGCCACGCCGTTCTGTCTTTTTTGGATGCGCTCCACGTTGAGCAGCGGCTGGCTGACCCATTGGTGAATCATGCGTTTGCCCATCGGGGTGACGGTCGCGTCCAACGCGCCGAGCAGCGACCCCTTTCTTTCGCCGCGCAGGGTTTCGTTCAACTCAAGGTTGCGGCGCGTGGAGGCGTCCAGCGTCATGAATTCGTTCAGGCTGTAGGAACGAAGCGAGTTCAACAAGTTGAGCGCGTCGGGCTGGGTTTCTTTAAGATATTGCACGATCGCCCCCGCCGCGCGGACGGAGAGACTGTTGGCTTTCAACCCAAACCCGTCCAACGTGGAGGATTTGAATTGAGTCAGCAAAACTTCGTTGCATTTGCCCGGCTCGAACTTCCATGCGGGCAGCGCGGTTAGATGCCCGGCGATTCCATCGGGCAAAACTTGATTGTCGGAATGAAGGATTTCAGCGGGATGCAGTCTCGTCAGTTCGGCGCGCAGGGCTTCGAGCGGAAGTTCGACGACGGCGAACTCTCCGGTGGTGACGTCGGTATAAGAAACAGAGGCAACCGTCCCGAAGGAAGAACCGGAAGAGTCCAAAATCACAGCGGCGAGATAGTTGTTCGCATCCCCCGGCAAAAGACCCGGCTCGGTCACTGTTCCCGGAGTGACAACGCGCACAACCTTGCGTTCGACCAATCCCTTTGCGGGGACTTCGCCGATCTGTTCGCAGACGGCGACGTGATAGCCTTTTTGAATCAGGCGCGCGAGATAATTTTCGACGGCGTGATAGGGAATGCCCGCCAGCGGCACGCGCACGCCGCCGCCGACCGGGCGCGAGGTTAATACAATGTCCAGTTCGCGCGCGGTGATCTCCGCGTCCTCGTCGAAGGTTTCGTAAAAATCGCCCAGCCGAAAAAACAGAATGGCGTCTGGATGTTTTTTCTTCTCTTCAAGGTACTGCCTGCGGACGGGAGTGATGTCTTCGTTGGACATATTCCGATTTTACTATGAGCGCCGGACTTGGACTATAATCTCATGTCATTGCGAGGCGGCGATCTTTCGCCGAAGCAATCTCCCCATTTCAAGAGACTGCTTCGCGCCCAACGCTCGCAGTGACACAGGAGCCTAAAATGCACAAACTCGTTCTCGTCCGTCACGGACAAAGCGCGTGGAATCTCGAAAACCGTTTCACCGGCTGGACGGATGTTGACCTGACCGACCTGGGCAAAGCCGAAGCCGCCGAAGCGGGCAAGTTGCTGAAAGAAGGCGGCTACGATTTCGACGCCGCCTATACCTCCGTTCTCAAACGCGCCATCAAAACGCTCAACATCATTCAGGATGAAATGGGGCTGGACTGGATTCCCGTCGTCCGCGCCTGGCAGTTGAACGAACGTCATTACGGTTCGTTGCAGGGCTTGAACAAAGCCGAGACCGCCGAAAAATTTGGCGAAGCGCAGGTGAAAATCTGGCGGCGCTCCTACGATGTGCCGCCCCCCGCGTTGGAATTGGACGACTCCCGCCATCCGCGTTTTGACCGCCGCTACGCCTCCTTAACTTCGGGACAACTGCCAGCCACCGAGTCGCTTAAGATTACGCTGGAGCGCGTCCTCCCTTACTGGAATGCGACCCTCGCGCCGGAGATCAAATCGGGCAGGCGCCTGCTCATCGTCGCGCACGGAAATTCCATCCGCGCCCTGGTGAAATACCTCGACAACATCTCCGAATCCGAAATCGTCGAATTGAACATCCCCACCGGTCTGCCATTGGTGTACGAACTCGATCAAGACTTGAAGCCGGTCAAAAACTATTACCTCGGCGACCCCGAAGAAGCCGCCCAAAAAGCCGCCGCCGTCGCCAACCAGGCCAAAGCGAAATAACCAATTACCAATTACCAATCTCTATTCTCCAACCGTCAATCGTCAATCGTAAATCGAGTTCCCCATGCCCCTCACATCCCGCGAACGAGTGCAAGCCACAATCAATCACGAAGTCCCCGACCGCGTTCCGCTCGTCATCGGCGCGAGCAATGCCACCGGCATCAACATGGTCGCCTACCGCAGGTTGAAAAAACTTCTCGGCGTCGAATCGCCCGACCGATACATCTACGACTTCCCCGAACTGGGCGCGTCCCTTGTGGACGAAGAAGTCCTCCAACGCCTGCGCGCCGACGTGCGCGGAGTTTGGGACCGCGAACCGCAGCACATCCTCGAAAAGAACGCGGCCCGCGAACCCGGCTCGATGTACTACAACTCCTGGGGGTCGGGCGTGGTCAAAGCCGCCGAAGATTCCTGGTTCCCGCATTACCACCCGCTTTCCGAAACGCACTCCATCGAAGATCTCGAAAAATATCCCTGGCCCGACATGAACGACCCCACCCGCGTGGCGCACGTCCGCGCGGCGGCGCAAAAATTGCATGCCGAAAATCAATACGCCATCATGGGAACGCCCTGGCTGGCCTTCCCCGTCGAACGCGCCTACGAAATGCAAAGGATGGATCGCTTCTATTACAACCTCGGCCGTCACCCCGATTTCGCCGTCGCCCTCCTGCAAAAGACGAACGAGATGTGCAAAACCCTCATGGGACATTTCCTCGACGAATGCGGCGACGTGATAGACATCATCAAGGTCGGCGACGACCTGGGGATGAAAACCAGCCTCATGCTCTCGCCCAAGATGTATCGCAAACTGGTCAAGCCCATCCACGCCGATTATTTGTCCTTCATCAAGTCGCGCACGAAAGCCAAAGTCTTCTTCCACACCGACGGCGATGTCTGGGACCTGCTCCCGGATTTCATCGAAATGGGCATAGACATTCTTAACCCCATTCAATCCTCCGCCGGGAAGATGTCTCAACTTGAAGAACTCAAGAAGCAGTACGGTAAACAACTGATCTTCTGCGGCGCGATAGACACCTCGAACACCCTGCCCTTCGGAACGCCGGACGACGTTCGCGCTGAAGTGAAACGCAACATCGGCATCCTGGGCGAGGGAGGCGGGTACATGGTCGCCGCCGTCCACACCGTCATGGCCGACGTCCCCGCCGAAAACATCCTCGCCATGGCGGACGCGGTCGAGGAGTTCGGCTGGTACAAAAAGTAAGGAGCAACTTTGATTACCTTGCGCTTTGTTTTTAGGACGCGGAAAACGCGGATAAACGCAGATTTTTTTGACAAAACGCCCGAAAAAATTCCTTGAATCCGCGTTTTCCGCGCTCGTCCGCGTCCTGATTTTAAGAGTGTAAGGTAATCAGGGAGCAACTCTAATAAAATGTCTGAAAACTGTCATTTCGACGGGCGGAGCGAGGATAAATCCTGCGCGCTGGCGGGAAAAAAATTTCTCACTCGCGCTCAAAATGACAATGACGTGGGTTTTCAGATACTCTCTTCCGTACATGGATTGAACGGATTACACGGGCAAACACGGATATTTCGTTTGTTTTTCCCTTGCGAGTTCGTGAAATCTGCGTAATCTGCGTCCCAAAAAGGATTTAAGAAACACTCTCTGAGTCGCGCGGCGGATGTTACACGGGTGAACCAAAAAATGACTTGGGTTCGGAAAATAATCCAATATAAAAACCAGATCGTTTTCACAGCCGGGTTGTTTCTCCCGGCTTTTGTCATCTTCGTTTACCCGGACTGGTCCCAGCCGGACGACCTGGATGCTTTTCTAAAATGGTCGCAGGTTTGGGCACAGGGCTGGCAAAACATCTACGTCAATTGCATAGATTGCAATTACCCGTTCCTCGGCATGGTTTTTTCCGCAGGCGCGGCGGACTGGCTGGGCATCCGCGACTTCGACGGGATGATCGGGCTTTTCCGTTATTACCTCGCCTTCATTGACCTTTTGAATGTTGTCCTCCTTTATTTTTTACTCAAAACGCTGGGCGTAAGAGACTCCGCGTTCTGGGCGGGGGTTGTCGGTCTTTTGCCGTCTTCGTGGATGGGAGCATCCTATTGGGGGCAGGTTGATAACGCCGGGCAGTTCTTTATTTTGGGCATCCTGCTTCTGACGGCGAAGATCAACGCATTGCCCCCCTCCAAACCTTATCGGGTTTATCTTCTTGCGGTCGCAATTGGATTATTGCTCTCCTGCCTTGTCATGACCAAGCAACTGGTCTTATTCAGCATGATCTCTCTCGGCTCGATGGCGGTTGCGAACATCATCCTCATCTCCCGTAAATGGACCGACGCGCTCTTTGCCCTGCTTGCGTTTCTCGCCGCATTTGCCGCGCCCGTCCTGCTCGTCGACTCGCAGGTCCAATACGCCCCGCAATATCTTTCGCACCTGCATTACATTCTCGCCACAGGCAGCAGGCACGGCGACATCATCTCTTCCTACGGATTCAACGTCTGGTCATTCTTTGCCGCCGACCCCTTCGGCTCCTCGCATACGGCGCTCTCCGTTTTCGGATTAAACCTCATCCCCTACGATGCGGGTATTTCCATCTTCCTGATCATTGTTCTGGCGCTGACCGGGGCGGCGGTCTTTTTTTATGCGGGCGAGATCAGACGCGGCGGGCGCGAGTTTAATGCAAGCCGCCTCTGCTTCTGGCTGTTGCATCTCGCGCTAATTAACCTCGGTTTCAATCTTTTTCTCGCAGGAACGCACGAGCGCTATCTCTATCATTTTTATCCCTTTGTGATCGCGGCCTTTCTCGCCCTTCCCTTTACCTCCGGGCGCAGTATGACGGCGACGCTGGCGGGCGCGATTTTTTACGGCGGCTTTCTCTTCGGATATCTGACCGGCTGGAACGAATACTTCGGGCGGCTGATCTTCAATGGCATGGGCGTTTTTCACGCAATATTTTTCGTCCACCTGGCGTGGATTTTTGCCCGATATGCGAAGACTCTTCGCGCCGCCGGAGCGCCCGCATGAGTATTTTCGAAGAATTAAAACCCCGCTTCGCTGGCGACCTTCGGCTTGATCCTGCCTCCAGGCTTTTATATTCCACCGACGCCTCGATCTACCAAATCCAGCCGCTGGGAGTCGGGATTCCAAAAACGCAGGATGACCTTCACGCCGCAGTCGAATTTGCCGCCCGCCATAAAATTCCGCTCCTGCCGCGAGGCTCTGGCTCGTCGCTCGCCGGTCAAGCCATCGGCGAAGCGCTGATCCTGGACTGCTCCAGACATCTCAACGCCATCATTGAAATCAACCCTGAAGAACATTACGCGGTCGTCGAGCCGGGCGTTATCCTCGCGGACTTGAATCGCGCCGCCGCAAAACACGGCTTAATGTTCGGCCCCGACCCCGCTTCGGCGGAACGCGCCACAATGGGCGGAGTCATCGGCAACAACGCCACAGGCGCGCATTCCATCATCTACGGCATGAGCGCGGATCATCTGCTCGAAGCGGACGTGATTTTGGGCGATGGGTCGCTGCAAAAATGGGGAGTAATCAGTGATCAGTTATCAGTAAACGGTGATCAGTTGTCCTCGTTTGGGGAGAACAGCCGCCAGTCCGCGATTCTTTCGGCGGTGATGGCGATACGCGAGAAATATGCCGACGCGATCCGGCGCAACTATCCCAAAACATGGCGCAACTCGGCAGGGTATCGTTTGAATTATCTTTTCCCCTGGAGCCCATCCGCTCCGCCGCAGTGGGTAGGGAGCCTCTACCCAGCAAACCTGAAACCTGAAACCTGGAACCTCGCACCGATACTCGCCGGTTCCGAAGGTACGCTCGCCGTCATCCGCAAACTCAGGGTCAACCTCGTCCCCAAACCGAAACATACCGTTCTCGGAGTCCTGTCCTACGCAAGTATCGCATCCGCGTGCGACGATGTGCCGCGTCTGTTGGCGTTGAATCCCAGCGCGGTTGAATTGATTCCGCAATTGATCTTGCGCAATGCAAGGAGCATCCCTCACTACGCCCGCCAGATGAATTGGGTGTCCGGCGACCCTGCGGCGATTCTCGCGGTCGAATTCAGCGGGGACGACCCGTCTGCCCTCAAAAATTTGGCGCGAAAATTGGGCGACGCGCTGGCAATCGCCAAAACGCCCGAAGATCAGTCTCGCATCTGGAACATCCGCAAAGTGGGGCTGGGGATATTGGATTCCCAGCCGAAATCCGCGCGGCCGGTCGCTTTTATCGAAGATTGCGCCGTCCCGGTTGAACGGCTGGGAGAATTTGCCCGCGCAGTGGAGCGGATTCTCGAAGCGCACGGCACGTTCGGCGGAATCTACGCCCACGCCTCGGCGGGGTGTTTGCACATCCGCCCTGTTTTGGATTTGCAAAAGGGCGAAGGCGCGCGCGCCATGCGCAGTATTATCGAGCAGGTCTTCGCGCTGACAATGAGTCTCGGCGGCGCGATGAGCAGCGAACACGGCGACGGACTCGCGCGCGGCGAATTCATCGAACGCGCCTACGGCCCCGAAGCGACCGAAGCCATGCGCCTGCTGAAACAAGCCGCCGACCCGCATAACATTTTGAACCCGCAAAAACTTTTCGACGCGCCGCCGATGGATGCGAATCTGCGCTACGGCGCGGATTATCGCGTCCAAACCTGGGAGCCTGTTTTGCATTTCGCGCACGAGCGCGGGCTGGCGGGCGCGATCGAGCAATGCAACGGGCAGGGCGTTTGCCGAAAATCAACCGGCGTGATGTGCCCGTCGTTTCAGGCGACGCGGGAGGAAGCCAACTCCACGCGCGGCAGGGCGAATTTGTTGCGCGGCTTAATCTCCAATCGTCAATTGCCAATTACCCAAATCGAAAATCGTAAACCTGAAATCGAGAAATCGGTCTTCTCCGCCCTCGACCTCTGCCTCGCCTGCAAGGGATGCGCGTCCGAATGTCCCAGCGGCGTGGATATGCCGAAGTTGAAATATGAATTCATGAATCAGTATTACAAATCGCATCGCCGACCCCTGCGCGATTATCTGTTTGGATATTTTCACGTCGCCGCGAAACTTCTCAGCCCGGTTGCGCCGATTGCGAATTATTTCATGCGGGCGGGCTGGTCGCGGAGATTGATTGCGCGGACCCTGGGGATTGCGGAGCAGAGGGAGTTTCCGGTGTTTGCCAGGCGTAAGCCGGCGCCGCAATCCGGCTTGCTGAAACGGAATCCCAATCTGCCTGAGGCGCCGGTCATTTTTCTATCCGATGTTTTTTCCCATTACATTGAACCGGAGGTGGAAAAAGCCGCCGTTGAAGTCTTGAACGCGTTCGGTTATGAGGCGAAGATTCTTCCGATCATTGGCGCGGGCGCGTCTCTGCTCTCGAAGGGGTTTTTAGGCGCGGCGCGGCGGCATGCGGAAAAAGTCCTGGGCGAAATCCAAAGACTGGATGGGGGAGCAGGCTTGAGCGTGGTCGGATGCGAGCCTCCCGAAGTGTATTGTCTCAAACATGAGTATCCGGCTCTGTTGCCGGATCGACTCGCAGAGTTGGAATTCCTCCAAAAAAGAGTCTGGCTTGTGGATGAATTTATTTTGCGCGCAGCCAGTTCAGGAGAGTTGAGCGCCTTTAACAAGGAAAACAATAAAGCGAGAGAGCAAATTATTTTTCATCCGCACTGTCACCACCGCGCCGAGCCGCCCGCGGACGACGGTTTACCCTCCGGCGTTGCGGCGAGCGTTGAGATGCTGAAGATGGCTGGTTTCGATGTGGATGTGATTGATGCGGGTTGCTGCGGCATGGCTGGGACGTTTGGTTACGAGTCCGAGCATTACGCGCTTTCGATGCAGGTGGGCGAGTTGGGGGTATTGCCGAAGGTTAGAGCGAGGCGGGCGGGGAATGGAGAAGTAGCATCAAGCGGCGCGGCGTGCCGAATGCAGATTCGAGACGGGGCGGGGGGCGAAGCGAAACATCCGCTGATCTTGATGCGCGCGGCTCTGGCTGGGCGGCCGTGGTGATTGCCTGGGCGCGGTTCATGCCACAAACTTTGATTACCTTACACTCTTAAAATCAGGACGCGGACGGGCGCGGAAAACGCGGATTTTTTTACTCTTTTGTCAGCAGCGCTTTTCTCGTCGCCTCGAACGCCAGCGCAGGCAACCCGCTCCGTTCGAACCATTCCACAGCGTCGGCGTCGTCTGCGGGGATCATCTCGCCGCCCGTAACTTCCGCGCAATAGATGATCACAAAATCCGCGCCGCGCTCATGTTCGCGCCCGGCGATCACATCGTACACGCGCGTTACGCGCACAGTTAAACCGGTCTCTTCCAGACATTCCCGCATCGCCGCTTCCGCCGGGTCTTCGCCGGCGTTGACGAATCCCGCAGGCAGAGTCCACAACCCGCGAAAGGGTTCGTTGGCGCGTTGCACCAACAAAACGCGGCTGCCCTCTTGCACAAGGACGGCCGCAGCCACTTTGGGGTCTTGAAAATGGATGTAACGACACGCCGGGCAGACCGGCCTCACCTTGCCAAATTTTTCCCCATACTCAACCGCCGTCCCGCAGCGCGGACAAAACCTAATAACCGAATGATCCGCCATATCAGCGCCATTTGCGTTTTGCGTTTCGACGCATGATCCTCATGACGATTCCGCCCGCGACGCTGAGGATGAAGAAAATCACCGTCCAGTTGGCGGATAACGGCGGTTCAGTCGCGACCTCGGGCTGGTCTGCCGTTTCAGGAGCCGAATCCTGCGCCGATGGTTGGTCCGCGCCTTCTTTGAGCGACGGCGTGGGTTCGCCGATCCTCGCGCCTTCCGTGTCGGCTGGTAACGGAGTCAACTCTGTGGGCGGGGCTTCGGTTGCGGCGGGAGCCATCTGTGCCGTGAAGGCTTCTTCGGTTGCGGCGGATTCCTGCATCAGAGTTTCTTCCGCCGGCGCCTGTGTGTCCGCGCCCCCGCCTCCCATTCCGCCGATCGGCGCTGGCGCGGCGGCGCCGAAGGACACCATCGGCGCGAGGGTGTTTGCCGTAAACGAAAAAAGGAAAAGAATCGCGGCGAGGACGGTCGCAAATCGGACGAGCGGATAACTGCGCGGCAACGGCGGTTTGAGCCCCGCCATTTGACGGGTCAAGGTAAAGTTGCGCGGCGCCTTGCGGGCGGGGAGTCGGCGGAGAACTGTTCGGGCGAAGCGAAGTTCCTGAAGCGCAGACTCAAGTTCCGGGTCCGATTTGAGGCGCGATTCGATCTCAGTGGATTTCTTTTCGTCCAACTGTCCATCCAGGTAGGCGGAAAGATTCTCGATATCGCGGAAGTTTGTCATTGGGCGCTCTCCTCGTTTAGACGATATGAGGAGGGCAATAGTTCCTCGAAGGAGCGCAGACATTCGCGCAATCTTAATCGCGCGCGGGCGATGCGGCTTTTGATCGTGCCGAGCGGGACTTTCGACGCTGTTGCCACTTCGGCGTAATCCATGCCTTGAAGATCGGCAAGCACAACGGCGGTGCGGAATTCGCTCGGAAGCGCGTCGAGGCAATGCTGGATGGCGTGTTCGAGTTCGTCCGCTTCGGCTTTTTGCGCGGGGGTCATGCTTTTATCGGCGAGCCATTTGGGAGAGTCGATCTCGTCGCCGTCGCTGGTTTCGGGTTCGAGCGGCGTGGTGGGACGGCGCTTTTGCCTGCGCAATTCGTCGAGGCAGGCGTTGGTCACGGTGCGTAGAATCCACGCTTTGAACGAGCCGCCGCGAAACGATTTGATGCTTTGGAATGCGGAGATGAACGCCTCTTGCGAAGCGTCCTGCGCCATGTCGTCGTCGCCGAGGATGCGGACGGCGGTGTTGAAGACGGCGTCTTGGTAGTGAAGGATGAGCGTGTTGAAGGCGTCCAACTCGCCCCTCTGAGCCGATGCGATGAGCGCGGTTTCGTCCATGAAGTTATCCCCTAATAACCTTCGTCGTCTTCGGGTTGAATATCCTGCCGGACGAGATCAGCCCAAAGATTCAGGACTTCGTTCCCGGCATGTTTCGCCTGTAATCGTTCCGCCGCCAAACCGGTTTCTGATTTCAGATCGGGAAACGCCAGCAGCAACATGGCGACATCGCGCCAATCGGTCCCCGGTTTCGGCTGTCCGCGTAGAAACTCCAACACAGCCTCCTGGATGGTCGCAAGCGGCAGGGATTCGTTCATGATGAACTCCTGAAAGGCGAGGGGACCGGCTGTGAACATGGAATTATTGTAGCATGGAAAATTTATGCGCCGCGCTTTGCCGGTAAAATATACAGCCGTCTCCAGATCGTCATGCCGGCGGCGTTTGAAACGCCGAGGATGAGGGCAAAGAGCGGAAGCGCGGGCGCGTTCAGCAGCGCTCCCCGCAAAATGACGGCAAAGGGCGCGGCGAAAAGCATGGCGAGCGGAATGCGGAAAAGGTTTTTTGGGATGGAGATTATGGTCGGGTCGAACAGCCCGAACCACGGGGCGAGCAAAAACCAGCCCAGCAAAGCCGGGAAGAGAACCGCCGCTATGCGCGGAAGAAACGATAACTCGACCTCGCCATGGGTGGCGAAGCCGATGATGGTGAGAATGACAAGGGCGATGGTATCGCCGAGGATGAGGGTGGTTTTTTTGGTCATGATTATTGTGTCGTTGCGAGGAGCCGCTCTTCGGCGACGAAGCAATCTGTCGAGCGCGCCCCGGCAGTGACGGTTATTCCTTTCTTCCTTTCAATACGATCCGGATCGGGGTTCCCAAAAAGCCGTACTCGGCGCGGATCTGGTTTTCGAGGTAGCGCATGTAGGTAAAGTGCATCAGCGAGGGTTCGTTGACGTAGATCATGAACGTCGGCGGGTCGGAGCGGACTTGCGTGCCGTAGTACATCCGCAATGAACGCCCGGCGTGCGTCGGGTGCGGGTGCGCGTCCTGCGCGTTGTGAATGATCTCGTTGATCTTCGACGTGGTCAGCCGCGCAAGCCGTTCCTCCTGCACGCGCAGCGCCAGCGGCAGAACTTGATCCACCCGCTGTCCCGTCTTTGCCGAGATGTACAAGATGGGGACGTAGGCGACGAAATTCAATTCATCGAGGATTTTCTGGGTGTAGGCGTCCATGGTCGAGCCGTCTTTTTGAATCGCGTCCCATTTATTGACCAGGACCACGCACGATTTCCATTCGTCTTTGATAAAGCCCGCGATATGCGCGTCCTGGGTGGCGATGCCGGTCGTGGCGTCTATCATCAACAGCGAAACGTCGGCGCGTTCGATGGCTTTGAAGGAGCGGATGACGCTGTATTCCTCGACGCCTTTCTCGATCTTGCCGCGCCGGCGGATGCCGGCCGTATCTATCAAGGTGATGGGCAGTCCGCCGAACTCGATGCTCATATCAATCGCATCGCGCGTCGTCCCGGCGATGGGGCTGACGATGACGCGCTCCTCGCCGACCAGTTTGTTCAACAGGCTCGATTTCCCCACATTCGGCTTGCCTACGATGGCGACCTTGATGTTGTTGTCTTCCTCCTCTTCCTTTTGTTCGGGAAAGGAGGCGACCAGCGCGTCGAGCAAATCGCCGGTGTTCGTGCCGTGAATGGCCGAAATGGCGTATGGTTCGCCCAGACCGAGTTCGTAGAACTCAGCCGCCGAGTCGCGCCGCTCCCTCGATTCGCATTTATTGACCGCCAATATGATTGGCGGACGAAACGAGCCGTCGTCCTGTTTTCTCTGCATCCGCCGCAGAATTTCCGCCACCTCGCGGTCGGGTTCGGTCGCGCCGGTTTCCCCGTCCACGACGAAGATAACGGCGTCCGCTTCTTGAATCGCGGCTTGGGCTTGTCGGCGGATGTCGCCAATGAAATCGGCGGAACCGACCGAGAGCGGAGTGCGACCGCCGTGCGTCGGGTCAATGCCGCCGGTGTCAATCACGGTAAAGGCGCGCGCGTTCCATTCCGCATCGCCGAAGAGGCGGTCGCGGGTCGTGCCGGGGGTGTCGTCTACGATCGCCATCCGCTCGCCGACAAGGCGGTTGAACAGCGTAGATTTCCCGACATTGGGTCTGCCTACAAGCGCAACAATTGGTTTCATGAGGATATTGTACTTTACTACTTGTGAAAGATTTTTTATATCGTAGGGTTGATTGCCTTACGCTTTGTTTTTATGACGCGGAAAACGCGGATGAACGCAGATTTTTTGACAAAACGTCCGAAAAGACGCCTTGAATCCGCATTTTTTCGCGCTCGTCCGCGTCCTGATTTTAAGAGTGTAAGGTAATCAGATCGTAGGGGCGATTTTTGAATGGACATGCAGGGAGGAAGGGTTTTGCAGGCGGCGCGGTTGGGCGGTTATGCGGCGACCCTTTCTTGTATAACGAGAGATCGGAAGAAGTTGGGCGGGTCGCTCCTGCTATTTTTTCAGGGGGTTGGCGTTGACGTCGGCGCGCCTTGTTCGAGCGGAGTCAACGACACTTCCACCGTATTCGGCAGGATGGACTCGGCGACGATATTATCCACCAGAACTTGCACAATAGGTGTAAGTTGGTACGTCCCTGCGCCAAAGCCGGTCAAGTCCACCGTTACGCGCACCGACTGGCGGGTGAGCGTATCCAATATCGGGAGCGGGCCCGAGAGGATGATATCCACGCTGGTAGGCGAAACCTGCGCGTTCAGGTCGCTTTCCAGCCCGACGATCTCGATGCGCTGACCCGACAGTGTAACGCTGCTTTCGATGGGCGAGACGCCCGCTTGAACGAGGACTGTCGGCTCGCCGACGATCGAAATGCCCGGCAACAGGCTGAGTTTCAGGCGCGTGGCTATGTCTTCCTTTGCATTCTGCAGGTCGAGCGGTTGGGTTTCGAGAACCCCGGGCAAGCTGTTCACCAAATCCGGGTCTTCGGAATAGATCGTGACCACGGGCGGCGAAACGGATATATCCGTCAGGCGGTATCCGCTTGCGACTCTGCCGAGCATGGTCACCTTCACTGCCACATCGCGATACCCACCCTGCTGGCTGATGGGCATGATGACGCGCACGATTTCCGGCGAGACGCTCACCCCGCTCACTGGTTGGCCGCGTTCGTCGAGCGCTTCCACCTTGAGGAATTGATCGAAGTTTTCGCGCAGGCTGTTTAAGTCTGCGGAGACGCGGGCGCGGCTCACCTTCTCGACTTGAGACTGGGCTCCCGACACGACGATTTTGTCCGGCTCGAGGCTTGATTCCCCGACCTGATACCCGACCGCGGCTTCGCCTGAAATCCGCAGATCAACTTCGAGCGTTTTTGTGATGAGCGGTTCGAGTGTGAATGTGACCGCCTGCGGCGCGACGGAGACCGTCTGCACGGGACGCGCGTTCACTTGAATCTGAAGTTCAACCGTATGCTCTCCGGCGCTCAGTCCGGAAACATCGAGGATGGCGCGCACGATCTGCGGGTCGGCGTCAATCAATTTCCAGACCGAACTCGGCGCGCGCAGGGTCAGTTCCACGCTGCTTGGAATCGGCTTGCTGAAAACAAGGTTTGACGACTGGCCGATGATTTCGATCGGCGCCGGCGAAGAAATCGAACGGGTCTGATCGGGGTCGGCGGATGTGACCGAGGATATCCATACCGCCACCGCCAGGGCAAACGCCCAGAGAAATGTCCGGTAATTATTTGCGATCCAGCGAAATATGACGCGCATTTATTGTTTATCGTCCCTACGTCTTTTTCCCGCCGTGAAAAGGCGGCTCATCAAACCGGCTTTTTGCTCCGCGCCGCTTGGGCGGAAAAACGCCGCAAGGATATTTTCCAGCCGCTCCGGGTCGAGCCGCCGCAACACCCTTCCCGAGTGAGCGATGGAGATCGCCCCGCTCTCCTCCGAGACGACGATGGCGATGGCGTCGCTGACTTCCGAAATCCCGAGCGAGGCGCGGTGTCTCAACCCCATCTGGCGTTCGGGGGTGCGGTTCAGGATGCCCGACGCGGAAAGCGGCAGGACGCACGAGGCGGCCGCCACCATCGAGTCCGCGATGATCGCCCCGCCGTCGTGCAAGGGTGTGTTTGGATAAAAGATCTGCAACAACAATTCCGGCGTGACCTTTGCGTTCAGGCGCACGCCGGTCTGGATGAATTCGTCCAGATTGTCGAGTCTTTGCATCACGATCAGCGCGCCGTGTTTGCGGGCTGAAAGCCGCGCCGCCGCGCCCGACACCGCGCGGATGGTCTCGTCCAAAGCCTGTTCGGAGGATTTGCCCGGAGAGGGCAGAAAGGTCCCGGCGCGCCCGATGCGTTCGAGCGTCCTGCGGATCTCCGGGGCGAAGATCACAGGCAGGGCAAGGAGCATCGCCGGCAGGGCGTTGCGCGCAAACCACGAGAAGGCTGGCAGTTCCACGAGACTCGTGATCAGCGTGATTGCCACGATCAACATGATCATACCGCGCAGCAACGCCATGGCTTGCGTGTCGCGCAGGGAATACAACAACGCAAAGAAGATCAGCGTGACGAGCAGGATATCCAGGGCGCTCAGCCAGCTGATGCGCTGGAAGATGAAGAAGAGGTTGTTCAGAAGTTCGGTCACGGATGGATTGGACCGCTTCGCCGTCCGGGCTGTCTTTTATGCCCCAATAAAGAGATTGTTTCTTTAGCACACGGATTTAATGGATGACCCGGATTGGTTTCTCCGTGAAATCCGTGTAATCCGTGTACAAAAAGATTTAAGAAACACCCTCCAGGTGATTTGACTTAAGTCAGCCTAGATGGGACGCAGAACGCGGTCCTGCCTTAATTGTTTGAAGAATAACACACTATTCGCCGGGGCGGCTTCGGCTGCGGCTTCCTGCCATGCCTGCGCGCCGAGGCTTTCGGGAGCGCGTTTTTCATAGCCGAGTTTCTGCCAGAGCGCGTCCTGCGCGGCAAGCGCGTCTGTGGCGAAGATCAACGAGGCTTCGCTTTGCAGTTCGCCCGAGGCGGCTTCCACGCCGCCGACCAGAGTTTCAAGCGCCTTTGCGATGTCGAGGTTGCCTTCGAGAAATATGTCGGTTGTGCGCGTCACCAGGTTTTCCACCTGCCAGCCCGCCACACCCACCACCTGCCCGTCGGATTGCAGGAGCATGAAGGCTTTGTCGCCGAAACTTTCCATCACTTCGTCTGCGGTCATTTTACGTTTGCCCTTGCTGAGCCGGGTGACTAGGTCTGCGATGGAGGCGGCGTGTTTCGGCTTGCCGCGATGCGTGGAGAGCGCGCCGCTTCCGGCTGGTCTCTTGATCGCGGCTGTGTCCGTTGGCGCGTCCCTTGCGCCCGGCACGGTCTCCTTCCACGCCTCATTGACCTGCTTCCAAAGGTCGTCGTACGAACCGGTATTGGTGATGACCATGTTCGCCATATTGACCTTGATGCTTTGCGCCGACTGCGCGCGAACGCGCTCCTGCGCCTGCTCGCGGGTGAAACCGCGTTTGCGCATCAAACGCTCCACCTGCGTCGCTTCGGGGGCGTTCGTCACCCAAACTGTGTCGCATGTTTTGCGCAGATCGCCTTCGAGCAGTTTGATCGCTTCGATTACGATCACCGGCTGTGAGGCTCGTTGAATAAGCAGTTCCGTCGCCTGTTTTACCAGCGGATGGACGATCTCCTCCAACTGTCGCATTGCCTCGGGGTCGCTGAAAACGAGGTTGCCAAGTTTGCGACGATCAATCTCCCCGTCGCGATTCAAAAGCCACTTGCCGAACCTGTCAATCACCTGTTGATGGCCCGGCGCGCCTTTTGCATAAGCGCGATGAGTGAGCGCGTCCGCGTCTATGGTGTACGCGCCCAAATGTTCCAACATACGGCGCACCACGCTCTTTCCGGTGGCGATGTTGCCGGTCAGGCCGATCACGAATTTTCCGGACAGGTTGCTCAATGCGAATTTCCTTTAGACTACGGTATTGGGTTTCACGCCAATTTTAATGTCTTTTTCCGAAATGTCCACCTTTCCGCGGCGGGGATCGTATGGCTTATTATCTGGCGCGCTTCGTGCCGCAAACTTCAGTTTGCGCTTGCGCGAGCGCAAACAGTGGATTTTTCTACATTATCTCAACAATAAACTGCCGCGCTCCCGAAGGACGCCGGGGCGGTGTGAGCGAGCGCCCTTCGACTTCGGGCTTAGAAAAACCGCTTCGCTCTCCGCTCAGGACGGCTTTTCTGCTTAGGACGGGTTTTCAATTGACTTCCCGTCCCTCCGCAGGTATCATGGCTTCACTTCAGGCTGGTCGGGCAATCGCGGTCCTGCGTTGACGGGATCGAGGAAAGTCCGCACTCCTATAGAGCACGGCGTCGGAGAGTACCCCGGGGCGGGGAAGCCGCCGAGAGGCGTGAACCTGCCGGAATGGGCCACAGAAACAGTCAGCGACCCCCACCCGTCCTCTCCCAAATTCCTTCGGAATTTGGGAGAGGCGCCCCGCAAGGGGCGGAGGGGGCGTGATGGTGAAAAGGTGGTGTAAGAGACCACCGGCGCATGTAGTAATACATGCGGCCAGGCAACCCCCGCCGGGAGCAAGGCCAAGCAGGGACGATTTCGTCTGTGGACGATGGGAGGCTGCTCGTCTCCTTACGCGCCCTTCCCTCCTGTGGGTTGGGTCAGTCCCGGGTAGGCTGCACCGAGCGGAGCGGCGACGCTCCGCCCAGAGAGATGATTGCCCAGGTGGAAACACCGGACAGAATGCGGCTTATAGACCAGCCTGGAGCGCTTTATCGGAATGACGAATCAAAAACTTTCAGCCATTGTCCGAACCCTGAATACGAAAAACGCAAAACCCGAAACGATTCGCCTCGCAGTGGGAGAATTGCTCGCGGACGCCGAAGAAGTTCTCCGCGATTGGACTGACCTGACATCGGCGACGCCGCTTGCAAACGCAAAACTCAGCGTCCGCATCATCCCCGCCGAGCAGCAATGTATGTGGTGCTTTCTTGTCTATCGCCCGCAACAGGGCGAAACCAAATGCCCCCAATGTCATAGCGTCGGCGCGAAGATCATTCACGGCGAAGAACTCTTTCTTGAAGAAGAATAGAATGAAGAGACTCGCCCGCCTCTCGATCTTTTTAATCGCTGCCCTTACCTGCGGATTCCCTTCCGCCTCGACCCCCACCCCGGACCTGTTCGCCACGCTTGCGCCTTTCACTCCGCCGACGACGAATCCCCCCATCCCTTCATCCGAAAGCGAACCGACGGGGAAGATTGCCTTCGTCTGCCAGATTTTCAAAGTTCAAGCCGCGAATCAGATATGCCTCATCAACGCCGACGGCTCCGGCTTTCGCCGCCTGACGACCGACGACAACCGCCAGCGCTATTACCCGTCCATCTCGCCGGATGGATCGAGCGTCGTCTACGCCGCTTTTCGCGAACCGAACATCTACGAAATTTACGAAACGATCATCTCCAGCGGCGAAGTTAAACAACTCACCGACCGGCTCGGCAACCTCAACGGACCTGAAATTTCACCCGACGGCTCGAAAATCGCCTTCAAACTTTCAACGTCGGACGCAAACCAGATATGGATAATGAACCGCGATGGGACAAACCCACAGCCTGTGCCGAACGCCTCCGGCTGGGACCCGACCTGGTCGCCGGACGGCGTTTATATTTTGTTTGCTTCGGACATGCAAGGCGCGATTCAACTTTACAGAATCAAGCCTGACGGCAGCGACCTGCTCAGGGTCAGCGACCTGCCCGCCATCCGCGGACGAAGCGACTGGTCGCCCGACGGCTTGTTCATCGTCACTTATTCCGGTCAACCCTGGAACCGGGATGTTTACATCATGAACGCGGATGGAAGCGACTCGCGTATCTTGACTCCCTCCGGCGGCAACTCGCAGGGACCCTCCATCTCGCCCGACGGTCAATGGGTTGCGTTTACAGCCTATTACGACCTATACGGAAACGATCACGGATGCGAGATTTACATCATCCGCATTGACGGCGCGGATGTAAGAAGATTGACGGACAATGATTATTGCGATTACCAGCCCCGCTGGGGTCCGTAATTGCGCAATCGGCGCAACGATCTGCATAGTCGGCGTTTTCTAACGCCGAAGGATTCATTCGAAAGTGTCTGAAAACTGTCATTTCGACGAGCGGAGCGAGAAGAAATCCTGCGCGCTCGCGGGGAAAAGATTTCTCGCTGGCGCTCGAAATGACAAGGACAAGAGTTTTCAGGCGCTCCCTTAGAGGATATGACCACCAAGGAGACAATGTCGTATGGGATTTTTATCCGCCCTTTTTGGCCCGGCAACGCCGGTCATTACCCCCGAAGAATTGAGCGAGAAACTGAAGTTCGGGAAACATCCGCTGGTCTTGGACGTGCGTCAGCCGCATGAATTTCGATCCGGTCACATTGCAGGGGCGAAGTTGCTTCCGCTCGACGCCCTGCGCGGCAGGATGAACGAATTGCCGAAGGAACGCGAGATCGTTTGCGTTTGCGCGAGCGGCAACCGCAGCGCGAGCGCGTCGAAGATGCTGGCGAAGGAAGGCTTCAAGGCGTTCAACCTCCGGGGCGGGATGCTTGCCTGGCGGCGGGCAAAATTGCCGGTGCAGAAATAAAGAGAAGGCGGTTGAGCGCCCGCCCTTACCGCCCGTTTGCCGCTTTCAAGTCCTTCAAATTCAATTGATACGTCACCCGCCCGTTGTACTCGTTCGGTTCATAAACGAAGAGCACATCCACTCGCGGCGGCATGGATTTATGCCGTTCTCCGAATTTAAAACCGATGGCGTCATGGACGACGCCTTTTGAATCTTCAAGCGTCAATTTTAGATGTTTCCCCTCCGCGCCCACAGTGCGCGACGATTTGACTTTGACGCTTCGCGCTACGAAGGTCGCCTCGCGGTTGCCGTAGCCTGTGGGCTCAAGGTATTTGAGTCCCTTTTCGTAAACCTCGGGGCGCATTTCGGATAAATCAACCTCCGCATCCGCTGTAAGGGTGGGCTTGAGTTCTGTTCCCGAAAGTTTTTCCCCGGCGATGGCTTTCAGGCGCGAAACGAGCTCTTCTAAATTTTCATTGCGGACGGTGAAGCCCGCCGCCGCGGCATGACCGCCGTGACGGACGAGCAAATCCGCGCATTGATCGAGCGCGTCGGTGATGTGAAATTCGGGGATGGAGCGGCATGATCCGCGCGTTTCGTCCGCGCCTTTGGAGGCGACGATGGCGGGGCGGTAATATTTATCTGTCAGGCGCGAGGCGGCGAGACCGACCACGCCGGGGTTGAAATCTTCATGCGCGGCAAAGAGCAGGCAGGTATCCGGGTCGCCGCTCAGGGCGATCTCTTCTGCGCGGGTTTGCGCCTCCCTTGTGATGCGCTGGCGTTCGCGGTTCTGCATGTCGAGCTGCTGGGCGAGTTCACCGGCTTTGAAGACGTCGCTCGTAGTCAATAATTCAAAAGCGGCGAGCGCTTCCTTCAATCGTCCCGCTGCGTTCAAGCGCGGTCCGAGCATGAAGCCGATGTGACCGGCGTTAACTTTCTTGAGATTCAGCTCGGCGACCGCCGCAAGAGAGAACAATCCCTGCCGCCTGGTCTGACTCATCTGCCGCAATCCCTTTTTGACAAGGACGCGATTCTCTCCCACAAGCGGGGCAAGGTCGGCGACGGTTCCGAGGGCGACGAGATCGAGCAATGAATCAAGGATGAAGGATGAAGGATGAAGGATGGTCAACGCCTCCGCGATCTTATAAGCAATCCCCACGCCAGCCAAATCCTTATCGGGATAAAGATCGCCGTGTCGTTTGGGGTTGATGACGGCGAAGGCGGCGGGCAGGTTTTCTCCGTCAGGGTGGTGATGGTCGCTGATGATCAGGTCGAGTCCCAAAGTCCGGGCGTGAGCCGCTTCGTTTGGCGAGCGGATGCCGCAATCCACACTGACGACCAGTTTTACTCCCTGCGCCTTGAGATCGTCCAGCGCGTTGTTGTTGAGACCGTAGCCTTCGTCGAATCGATTCGGGATATAGCCGATCGCGTTTGCGCCAAGATGTTTCAACGCCTCGACCAGCAGGGCGGTCGCTGTGACTCCGTCCACATCGTAATCGCCGTAGACGGCGATGGTTTCGTTTCTTTCGACGGCATGAAGGATGCGTTCGATTGCGATTCCCATGTCGGTCATCTGAAAAGGATCGGTGTTGTGGCTCGGTTCGCCGCGTAGAAACGCGCGCGCCGAGGCGTCGTCGGCGAAGCCGCGATTGTAAAGCGCCTGACGCAACAGCGGAGGAAAGGCTTGAAGCGCTGAATCCGCTTCGGGCGCGATGCGAGGCGGAATATTCCAGTGTTTATCCTGCGGTTTCATGACGGCGCGAGTATAAACGAGTCCTGAGTCGGCTGGAAGGGCGGTATATGAAACCACATCGCGTGTATAATTCGACCAGGAGAATGTTATGCGAGAACTTGCGCCCGACGAAAAAGCCTCGACCGTCATCATCTATACCCCGACGATGTTGATTCGCGGGGATATTATTTTGCGCGAGAACATGAGGGTCAGCATCTGGTTGCGCACACAGGGGGTTCCAAATTTCATCCATCTATACAAGGCGAGCATTATTCAGCTGGCGGGGTCGCCCCCGCGCAATTATTCAAAGGAGGAGGCGTTCATTCCCACACCGGAGGTGATCGGTTTTCATCTTGCGCCGCCCGCGCATGACCCGCCCGATTATGATTCATCGGAGTTGAACCGCCGTATGCAACCGGCGCAGGTGTTGGCAGGGTCGTTCGAGATCAAATCCTCCCTGCGCGTTTCGACCGCCGCCGATTTCGCGGCAAGTCTCGACGTGATGAACACAAGTTGGCTTTCGCTGTACGACGCGGAGATCGCCAACCCCTATGTGCCGCAATTGAGCATGAGCGTTCCGATGCTGTTGGTGCGCCCGAATAAAATCACGATCGGGTTATTGTAGCGGAATGTTCCAGTTCCAAATCACAGCCCAAGACAACCGCGCCCGCGCGGGGATTTTCTCCACGCCGCACGGCGACCTGCTCACTCCCGTATTCGCCCCCGTCGGCACGCAGGCGACCGTCAAGACGCTGACGCCTGAACACCTTAAAGACATCAACGCTTCGCTGGTGTTGAGCAACACGTATCATCTTTATCTGCGCCCCGGCGACGAGATTGTGCGCGACATGGGCGGACTTCACAAATTCATGCAGTGGCGCAAACCCATGCTGACCGACTCTGGCGGCTTTCAGGTTTTCTCCCTCGCGCAAACCCGCAAAATAGACGACGACGGCGCGACCTTCAAAAGTCACATTGACGGCTCAACGCATCGTTTGACGCCGGAGAAGTCCATTGCCGTTCAGGAAAACCTTGGCGCGGACATCATCATGGCGTTCGACGAATGTTCCGACCCGAACGACCATGCCTACATCAAGCAAGCCATGCGGCGGACTCATCGTTGGGCGGAGCGTTCGCTGAAGGCGAAGACGCGCCTCGACCAAGCCCTGTTCGGGATCGTGCAAGGCGGGGTTGATCCTGCGCTGAGAGCGGAGTCTGCCAAATTCATCGCCGCGCTCGATACGCCCGGCATCGCCATCGGTGGACTCTCGGTGGGCGAGACCAAACAGGAGATGCACGATACGCTCGACGTTGTCACGCCTCTGTTGCCGGAGAACAAGCCGCGCTACCTGATGGGAGTCGGCACGCCCGAAGACCTGATCAACGGCGTTTTGCGCGGCGTTGATATCTTCGATTGCGTTTTGCCGACCCGGCTGGCGCGTCATCACTCCGCCTTCGCCCCCGAGGGACGCTTGAACCTGATGAACGCTTCCTTTGCGAGGGACGACCGTCCAATTGACGAAACCTGCGATTGTTATACCTGCAAAACCTTCGCCCGCGCATACATCCGCCACCTGATCGCGGCGAAGGAATTGCTCGCGGGGACGCTCATTTCTATTCACAACCTGCGCGCGCTGATCCGACTGATGGAGCGGATTCGCGCGTATATCGCCGAAGGCTCGTTTGAAGACCGCGCGCCGGAATTGCTGAATCAATGGTCGAATAACGCGAAACGAAACCGAAATCCATGAATATTCTTCACGCCATCGTCCTCGGCGTCGTGCAGGGATTGACCGAATTCATCCCGGTCTCCTCCACGGCGCATTTGTTTATCGTCGGTCACTATCTTGGACTTCCCGCCGACGATCGAACCTTCGCCTTCAACGTCATCGTCCAACTTGGAACGGTCGCCGCCCTGCTGGTGTTTTTCTGGCGGGATTACTGGCAGATCGCGCTGGCGGTCTTTCACGGCATGAAGCGCGGAAAACCGGTGGACGATTTTCATGCGCAACTGGGCTGGCTGGTGATCGCGGCCACCATCCCGGCGGGTTTTGTCGGACTGGCGCTCAACCGCTTCGTCAAGGACATGTCCAGCGACCCATTGCTATGGGCGGGGATTCGCCTGCTGTTCACGGCGGCTTTGCTCGCGGCTGTCGAATACTTCGACAAAAAAAAACGCGCGCTTGAATCCGCCACAACAACGGACGCGCTCACCGTCGGCTTGTTTCAGGTATTGGCGATCTTCCCCGGCGCCTCCCGTTCCGGCGCGACCATGGCGGGCGCGATGTTGCGCGGATTCGACCGCGCCTCGGCGGCGCGATTCGCCTTTCTCATGTCCGCTCCCATTTTGATGGCGGCGGGGTTGTATGAAACCGTTCAAGTCATCCTCCAGCCGAACACCACCGAATTTCTGCCCATCCTCATCGCTGGATTTGTTACATCCGCCATTGTCGGCTGGGTCGCCATCCGCTGGCTGTTGGAATATTTACGCAATCATTCCCTATATATTTTTTCGCTATACTGCCTGCTGGCTGGCGCGGCGATCTTCGTTGTTCGTAACTCATAACTCGCGCCCCCTATCTCGTAATTCGCATCTCATATCATCCCTCCTCCCCCCACACCATGAACCTCAGACCCCTCCTCAAACACCTTGTCGAAACCGAATCCCCCTCTCACGATAAAACCGCCGTGGATCGAGTCGGCGCAATTGTCGCGGAAGAGGCGCGCAAACTTGGGGCGAAGGTCGAGGTCGTTCCAAACCTCGAGACGGGGGATCACGTCATTGCCCGTTGGGGGAGCGGCGGGAAACCCATGCTTCTCGTCTGCCACATGGATACAGTCTTCCCGTTGGGGACGATAGAAAAATTTCCCTACCGCGAAGAGGAAGGCAAGATTCGCGGCCCCGGCGTCTCGGACATGAAAGCCAGCATCGCCATTTCGCTGGGCGCGATTGAAGACGCGTTGAAGAACGGCTTGACCCGGTCTGTCGCGCTGTTATGCACATCCGACGAAGAGATCGGCAGTCACACTTCGCGCGGGTTGATCGTAAAAATGGCGCGCGAAGCCGAACTGACGATGGTGATGGAACCGGCGTTGCTCGACGGCTCGCTCAAAACCTGGCGCAAAGGCGTGGGTGGATTCACTGTTAAAGCAAAAGGGCGCGCGGCGCACGCGGGCGGCGATCACGAAAAAGGGCGCAACGCCATCGAAGAGATCGCGCATCAAGTGATTGCCATTCAAAAATTGACCGATTACGAAAAGAAAACCACCGTCAACGTTGGCGTGATCAAGGGTGGCACGGTCTCGAATGTGGTCGCGGAGGAAGCCGAAGCGGAAGTGGATGTGCGCGTCATGCGAGTCGAAGAATGGAATCGGGTCGAGGCGGCGATGAAGAATCTCAAACCCGCGCTCGAAGGCGCATCCCTGCAAATCACCGGCGGACTCAACCGCCCGCCCATGCCCTTCGACGAACTTATGCAAAAGACCTTCAAGAAGGCGCAAGTCATCGCCGCGCAGATCGGCGTCGAACTCAAGGCGGGCGGTACGGGCGGCGCCTCCGATGCGAACCTCGTCGCCCCGTTCAATGTCCCTGTGCTGGACGGACTCGGCGCGATCGGCGAAGGCTATCACTCGGATCGCGAATACGTCTTTGCCGGCAGTCTCGCCCAACGGGTGAAATTGATTTCCGCGCTGTTGAGAAATTGGTGATCCGCTCGCGTACGACAAACTTCAGTTTGTCCCGCCTGCCCTGCGCAAAGCGATCCGCTTGCGTACGACAAACTTCAGTTTGTCCCGCCTGCCCTGCGCAAAGCGTAAACAGGAGGTTGTCGTAAATGCTCAGCCTTCGAGGTTTTGCGGGGTAAATCTCCTGCGTAGCGCATAAAAGTCCGCTGGTGGAAATTAACAACTCATGTTAAGCGCTTTTGCCATCCTCACGAACCGTCCACGAATAAAGTCACGAATTCGCGAATGTTGGCGCGCCTATTCGTTTATTCGTGAACATTCGTGGACGGTCACCGACTCATCGGCAGGCGCATTTCCTAACCCAATGCCATCTTGCGTAAGGTGAGTTAACAAATAAATACCGCAACCGTGTAGTTGGCGTTCTCTAACGCCAACAGGCGCGCGCAGGAACGCGCCCCGCGCCGCATTACGAGATTATTTTGTTGAAGTTCATAAGCGGGCTGTCCGACTTCACTTGTAAATAAATTGCAAATAAGTTGTTCGCGCCGAAATGCACAATCGGGGTAAAATCAATTCATTAAGCCTATGGACGCTCCAATCATCGAACTGCTTAACGTCAGCAAAACCTACTCCACCGCGGCGGGAGATTTCCCGGCGTTAAGGGATATAAACCTGACCGTTCACAAGGGCGAATTCCTGGGCGTGGTGGGAAAATCCGGCGCGGGCAAATCCACCTTGTTGAACATGATCAACGGCGTGGACGAACTGACGACCGGCGAAACCCTGGTTCATTCCAACGGCCGGCGCGTCTCGGTGCATCATCTGACCGAAAACGAAAAAGCCCTCTGGCGCGGCAAAACAATGGGCGTGGTCTATCAATCTTTTCAATTACTGCCCATGCTGACCCTGGTCGAAAACATCACCCTGCCGATGGACCTCGCCGGCGCGTTCAAACCGCGCGAGTCCCGCCAGCGCGCGCTCGAACTTTTACGGCTGGTCGAAATTGAAGAACACGCCGACAAACTTCCCGCGCTCGTCTCCGGCGGACAGCAACAGCGCGTCGCCATTGCGCGCGCCCTGGCAAACGACCCCGAAATCATCGTCGCCGACGAACCGACCGGCAGCCTGGATTCTGTCACCGCCGACCACATCTTCGACGTTTTTTCGCGGCTGGCCTCCGAACGCGGAAAAACCATCGTAATGGTCACGCACGACATGGGGCTGAAGAATCGCTTCACGCGCTGTTTGACGCTCGTGGATGGGGAACTGCAACCCGAAACCGGGGCGGATTCAAAGCCGAAGAGGAGCCGCAGGAAATGAAACCGCGTCGGACTCCGCCCAGGCCTGCCCTGCAAAAAGTGAGCGACGCCGCCCCCGAAGCGATCATCGAGATGCGCGGCGTGGTCAAAAAGTTCTCCAACGCGGCGGGCGAATTCACCGTCCTCAAAGGCGTAAACGTGCAGATCAACCGCGGCGAATTTGTCTCCATCGTCGGAAAATCCGGCAGCGGAAAATCCACGCTGTTGAACATGATCACCGGCATAGACCGCCCGAGCGAAGGACAGGTGATCGTCAACCACAACGACATTTATACAGGCGTAAGCGAGAGCGCGCGCTCCAAATGGCGCGGAAAAAACCTCGGCATCGTCTTTCAGTTCTTCCAGTTACTGCCCATGCTGACCCTGCTCGAAAACGTCATGCTTCCGATGGATTACGTGGACATGTACGACTTTGACGAGCGTCCCGCGCGGGCGATGGAACTGTTGAAACTGGTCGGGTTGGAAAAATTCGCCAACAAACTGCCCATACTGGTCTCGACAGGACAGCAACAACTGGCGGCCATCGCCCGCGCCATGGCCTGCGACCCTCCGCTCCTCATCGCCGACGAGCCGACCGGCAATCTCGATACGCGCTCTTCAGACGCCATCATCGCCTTGTTCGAGCAATTTGTAAGCCGGGGCAAAACGATTGTGATGGTCACGCACGACCCATCGCTGACCTCGCGCACGCATCGCAACATCATCATCTCGGACGGCGAGACGATAGACGAGGCGATCTCGCGCTCCCTGCCGCAACTGCGCCACCGCCACATGCTGGAATTTACAAAACTGGCGGAGCGAAAGACATACCAGCCGCGCGAGACCATCCTATCGAGCGATCAAAAATTGGAATATTTCTACATCATCCGCCGGGGTGAAGTGGAAGTGGTTCTGCAAGCCAGACGCAACAAGGAGACCGTCCTTTCCCGCCTGGGAGCGGATGAATTTTTCGGAGAGATCGAATTGTTGCGCGGCGGCAAATCCATTGCCAATATCCGGGCGGGAAGCGAGCCGGTGGAGTTGACCGCAATTCCCCGCGCCGACTTCACCCGCGTCATGGACGAGTCCCCGATTACTGCCGAAACCCTGAGCCGCATTGTGCAGAAAAGACTCGAGCAACACCGCATGGCCGACCCGAGGACACGAAAATAGAGAACCATAATTGACAACCCGCAACCTGCAACCTGTAACCTGTAACCTGTAACCCGTAACCTGCAACCTGCAACCTGTAACCTGCAACCCGCAACCTGCAACCTATAACCCGCAACCTTTACCCCGCAACCTTTACCCTTCACCCTGCAACTCGTACCCATGACCTCCGACTCCCGCCGACTTCCACAGGTTTTATACATCGCTGACAGCGACGAATCCCGCGCGCTTGTGCGGCGTTTGTTAGCCAGTCAATACGTCGTGCTGGAGGCGGCCAACCCGTTGGATGGATTGGAACTGGCGGGCGAAACCATGCCAGGTTTGATTTTGCTGGACAACAATGTCTCCAAAATGACCAGCAGCGAGGCGGCCACCCGTCTGATGAAAATGCTGCCCGGCACGCCAATCGTCGTTGTGTCGGGCGACACTTCCGAGAAGGCGCGCGCGCGGGCGCTTGCCGCCGGAGCGGCGGGATTCATCCCCAAGCCCATCGGCGCGGATTTTGAAGACCTTGTCACCGAATACCTGAACGGAAAAACGGACGAACTGCAAAACGCCGAGCGCTACCTGCGCGAATATCAACTGGAACTGGCGGAGAAGATCGAAGACCAGACGCGCCAATTGACGAACACGATCGAGCGCAATAAATACCTGCTCTCGCAGAACCAGAAGATGTTCGCCATGCTCGAACGCCGGCATAAACTGCTCGAGACCGCCGCGCGCGTCGGACAGATGGTCACTTCAATTTTGGACTTAAACGAACTGCTCAGGCATACCGTCAACATCATTTGCAGCGAGTTCAACTTTTACTACTCCGGCATTTTTCTCGTCTCGGAGGATCGCCGGTGGGCGCATCTGCGCGCCGGGTTTGCGCTGGCGGGGAGAAAAATGCTCGACGCAAATTACAAACTGCCGATTGACGACAAATCCATGATCGGACGTTCGATCCTGAACGGGCAGGCACAGATCGCGCTGGATGTGGCGGGAGAGGAATCGCGCTTCAAGAATCCCTTTTTGCCGGATACCCGCTCCGAGATGGCCCTGCCGCTGATCGTTAACTCCGTCTCCGTCGGCGCGGTGACGGTGCAAAGCAACGAACTAAACGCCTTCAACGAGGAGGACATTGCCTCCCTGCAGGCGATGGCGGATCAGATTGCAATTGCGATCAACAACGCAAATTTGATGAAAGACCTGGAGGCGGCAAACGCCGAATTGCTGCGCACGAAAACCTACGAAGCCATTGCCACAGCCACCGGCGAGGCGATTCACTGGGTGGGCAACAAAGCCGCGCCCATTCCGGGGTCGGTGAGCCGGGTGCGCGAGGATGTGCGCTACCTGCTGGCTCTGGCGGGAAAGGCATCAGCGTTCGATCAGGCTTCTTTAACGGAGGCGGTTCAAACCGTCCGGGAGGAGGCGCGGGCGGCTGGCTTGGATTTGGAATCCATCCTGGCGGAAATGTCCGCCATGCCGCCGAATCGTTTGCGGGCGTTGGTTAGCGTGGAATCCTTGCTGGAGGATTTGGATATCGCCGAATCAAGCGCCAAGACCATCCTCGACATCAAGGAAGGTTTGATCGGGCCCGCGCGGCAGCGTCACGACGCGCCGGTTTCCCTGCGCGAGATGATCGTGCATACCGTCGAGAATATGGGACTGCCGCGCGAAGTCGTTGAAATGACCTGGGCGGACGATATGCCCCCGGCGCACGTGGACGAACGACAGGTGGAGCAGGTGTTCAACAACCTGATCAAAAACGCCTGGGAGGCGCTGACTCACGCCGGCGCGCCCGACCCGAAAATCATTGTGCGCGGGCGGCGCGACGGCGAGTTTGTTTTGGTCTCCGTGCGCGATAACGGACCCGGCATCCCGAAGGAAATTCAGGAAAAAATCTGGGTGTCGTTTTTTACCACCAAAGGCGGCGCGGGCGGAACGGGGCTGGGGCTTTCCGCCGTCATGCAGATCGTGAATCAACACGGCGGGACGATCTGGCTCGAAAGCGAAACCGGACACGGCGCCGAGTTTTTTGTGCGCCTGCCCGCCGAAAAATTGTACATGCCCGATGAAAAATCGGATCAGACTTAACACCCTGGAGGAATTATGACGACCGTGCTTTTAGTGGACGACGAAAAATTGATCCAGCGCAGTCTGGAGAAGACTCTCCTGCGCGCGGGCTATGATGTGTTAACCGCGCCCGATTGCAAAACGGGAAGCGAAGTCTTCGCGCAGAACGCGGCGGCGGTGGACATCGCCGTGCTGGATTTGAACATGCCCGGCTTCGACGGCAACCCAAAAAACGACGCCGGACTTGACCTGCTGGCGGATTTGAAGCAAAAAAAATCCGGACTGCCGGTCGTCATCCTGACCGCCTACGACGAGGTGAACAAAGCCAAAGACGCCGTCTCCAAAGGCGCCAACGCCTTCTTCGTCAAAGGGCGCGAACAGGGACTGGTGGAACTCATCCAAAAGATATTGGGAACGCCCTGATCAACCCGTAACCTGCACCCTGCAACCTGTAACCTGTACCCTGCACCCTGCACCCTGCACCCTGCACCCCGCAACTCATCAATGGAGGAACTTATGACCAATAACATCGAACGACACGCAAAATTATTGAAAGCCTCCGCGCGCGCCGCCCGGAACATCACCACCATTCTGGATTCCTACGAACTCTTCCAGCGCACGGTGGACATCATCTGCGACGAATTCGGCTTTTACTACGCCGGAGTTTTCCTCGTGGACGAACCCCGACAATACGCCGTCCTCAAAGCCGGGCGCGGCGAGGCGGGCAAAGCCATGCTGCGCGAAGGACACAAACTCGCTGTCGGCGGCAACTCGATGATCGGCGCGAGCATTGCCAACAAAAAGGGACGCATCGCGCTCGACGTGGGCGAAGAGGCGGTCTTCTTCGAGAACCCGCACCTGCCCAAGACCCGCTCCGAGATGGCGCTCCCGCTGGTCATCAACGACGAGGCGATCGGCGCGCTGACGGTTCAATCCGTCGAAGAGGCGGCTTTTCACGAAGAGGATATTGACGCGCTTCAAACGATGGCGGATCAACTGGCGGTGGCGATTCAAAATTCCAAACTGCACCGGCGGGAGGAACGCCGCTCGCGCCTGCTCAAAGCCGCCAACCGCGTCGGCAAGGAAGTCGCTTCGATCCTTGACCTTGATCAATTGCTCCCGCAGACCGTCAACATCATCTGCGAGGCGTACGGTTTATATTACGCGGGCGTTTTCCTGCTGGATGAAAAAGGCGAATACGCGGTCTTGCGCGCCGGTTATGGCAAGGCTGGCAAAGCCATGCTGGCGGAGGGGCACAAACTGCGCGTCGGCACGGATTCGATGATCGGCGCGTGCGTGGCGATGGGCGAGGCGCGCATCGCGCTGGATGTGGGCGAAGAGCGCGCGCATTTCAAGAATCCGCATTTGCCGCATACCCGATCCGAAATGGCGCTCCCGCTCATCTACGGCGGCAGGACGCTCGGCGCGGTCACGATCCAATCCTCCGAAGAACGCGCCTTCAGCGAAGACGACATCACCACCCTGCTGACCATGGCGGAACATCTTGCAGTGGCGATCAACAACGCCTATTTGATCGAAGAACTCAACGAAGCCCATAACGAAATTCTGCGCAACAAAGTCTTTGAAGCGTTAACCAGCGCCTCGACCGAAGCCATTCACTGGATCGGCAACAAGACGCTTCCCATCTCGCTGACGGTTGCCCGCCTGCGCGAAGAGATCGCCGACGGACAGGTGGACGTTGAGTCGCTCCAGGAAGACCTCGACATGATCTCCGAAAGCGCGGCGCAAATAATTCAGGTCAAGGAACAACTCATCGGCGCGGTGCGCGAGATGAAGCCGCGCCCGGTTCTGCTTGCCGACGCGCTTCAGACCGCCGCCCTGCAGCGCGGCATTCCGCAGAAAACGCTCAAGGTCGAGATAGACCCCGAAGCCGCCTACGTCATCGCCGATTCGACTCAACTGACGCGCGCGCTCGGAAATCTTTTGCAGAACGCCGTCGAAGCGGGAGCGAAAACCGTGACAGTGCGCGCCCGCCGCATCGAAGAACGCGGCATGTCCGAAATTGACATCGAAGACGACGGCGCGGGCATGGACGAAGAGACGCTTCGCAAAGTCTGGTCGCCGTTCTTCACCACGCGCGGCGTTTCGCATCACGGGCTGGGGCTTCCCGCCGCGTTGCACGTCCTGTCCCAATCGCAGGGGCGCGTGACGCTCGTCAGCGAGGCGGGCAAAGGAACGACCGTCGCCATGTTCATGCCCCAGGGACGGCCGACCAGTTCCGAGGTCCAGCCGGGAAGCGCGAAAAGTATTTTACTGATTGACGACAACGACGACTGGGCGAATCTACTTAATGAGATGCTCAAGGGATCGAAAGTCAAATTGACCCGGACTGCGGATTTGAAGAAACTCCCCGAAGCCGACCTGATTTTGGTGGATGAAAACCTCGCCTCGCTTCCCCTGACCGATGTCCTGGTTGCCCTCTCGAAGGCTGGGCTTGCGCCGAAAACGATCGTCCTCACCTCCGCCATCAACCCCGAGCGCGTGACCCAATATCTGCGCGAAGGTTTGAAGGACGTGACTGTCAAGCCGTATTCGGCGGACGAGTTGAACGAACTGTTGAAGTAACGCAATCCATCGTCATTGCGAGGAGCGCGCTTGTTCTTTGCGACGAAGCAATCCTGGATTCGACCGGGAGATTGCTTCGTCGGGAAGATCGCCCTCCTCGCAATGACAGAAGGCAATGAATGCGACCACGCTGGAAAAAAGTATTTCACGACCTTTGGGATAGTTTCATGCGCACCGCGCTGGTGGTCTTGTCCATTGCGGTGGGCGTATTTTCGATTGGCGTGATCACCGGCGCGTACGAGATCATCTCCACCGACATGGATGAGTCGTACGCGGCGAACAACCCTGCCAACGTCGAATTGCGCATGACGAACTTCGACGACGACACGCTGGCTTCGATCCGTAATTTTCAGGGCGTGAGAGAGGCGGAGGGCCGGCGCGTGAGCAATTATCGCGTCCGACCGGAAAGCGGCGGGCAATGGGCGACGATTGACCTGATCGCGCTGGAAGACTTTGGCGGGAACAAGGTCAACCTGTTATCTCCCATCTCCGGGCGGGCAGAGGCGGACAAGGACGAAATCATCCTGAACAAAAAGAACATGGATAAAATCCGCGTCGGGGTGGGCGAATATCTCGTCTTTGAACTGGCGGACGGCTCGACGAAAAAATTGAAAGTGGTCGGCGTCGTTCAGGATGCCAGCACCGGCGCGGACGACTTCCTCGCGCCGCCCTTCGCCTTCACGACGATGGAAACCCTGCAAACCCTGAAACAGCCGGAACTGTTCAACCGCGTTTACCTGACCGTCGTCGATTCGCCCAATGACCTTCGCCACATCCGCTCGCTGGGGGCGGACCTGAAAGACAAACTGGAGAAGAACGGCAATACCGTCATTCGCGCGCGTTATTCCGAGCGCAACAAACACCCGATGACGGACACGATCAACGCCGTGCTTTATATTTTGATGGCGCTGGGAATCCTGATCGTGTTTCTGTCCAGTTCGCTGATCGCAAACACGTTGAGCGCGCTGCTCAGCCAGCACTTGCGGCATATCGGCGTCATCAAACTGGTGGGCGGACGCGACCGGCAGGTTTTTGCCATGTATCTGACTCTGATCATGGCGTTTGCGTTGCTGGCCCTGGCCATCGCCGTTCCGCTCGGCGGCTGGGGCGCGTACTGGCTGGCGGGCTTTATTGCGGATAATTTAAATTTCAGCCTGCTGGGTTATCGCATCGTGCCGCTGGCGTTTTTTGTGCAGGTGGCGGTGGGGTTGCTGGTTCCGCTCTTTGCCGGGTTATCCCCTGTCCTGAACGGCTCGAAAATCTCCGTGTTGCGCGCCCTGAGCAACGACGCGGCCGGAGACGAAAGCAGTCCGCCGACCGCGGATGGAAAGCCGCGCGTCAACTGGCTGGACTGGACGCTGGTGCGCCTGACGCGCATCCTCGCCGCTCGCGGAATGCATCTGCCGCGCCCGTTCATCATCTCCCTGCGGAATACCTTCCGCCGCACGAATCGTCTTTTGCTCACCCTCTTCACCCTGACGATGGGCGGCGCGATCTTTATTGCCGTGTTCAATGTGCGCGTCAGCCTGCGCGACTACAGCCAGCAGATCGGGCGATATTTCAGCGCGGACGTCACGCTCGATTTCGACCGACCCTACCGCGTCAGCGAGATCGAAAAATTCGCCTTTCAACTCGACGGGGTGGAGCATGTCGAGGGCTGGCAGTTCATGGGCATCGAACTGCTCTACCCGGACGGTTCGGTGGCGGAGAATGTCAATCTGCTTGCGCCGCCCGCCGAATCGGACCTCGTCAACCCGATGATCGCGTCCGGGCGCTGGATTCGGGCGGACGACGCGCGCAAACTGGCGATCAGCGAAGCGGCGCTTAAATATTATCCCAATTTAAAACCGGGCGATTCCCTGCGCCTTAAAGTGGACGGGCAGGATGAGGTCTGGGAAGTGGTGGGCATCTTCAAATTTATCGGACGCGAGGGCGTGCTGGCTTATGTTCCGCTGGAATATATCGAGAAGGTCACGAATCTGACCGACAAAGCGTATTCGTTCCGCGTGGCGACGACCCGGCACGACCGCGCGTTTCAGGACGCGATGGCTGAAAAATTGGACGACCACTTCCGCGAGAACGGTTTCAAAATCCGGCGGGCCGAGTCGGGTTCTGCTTCGCTCGATTCCGTCGCCGAGAGCCTGGATATTCTGGTGGTCTTTCTGCTCATCATGGCTGTGTTGACCGCCATTGTCGGCGCGATGGGGTTGACCGGCACAATGGGCATGAATGTGCTGGAACGCACGCGCGAAATCGGTATCATGCGCGCCATCGGCGCCGACGACCTGGCTGTGATGCGCACCATCGTCGGCGAAGGATTTGTGATCGGCGCGATCTCGTTTGCTTTGGCAATTATTATCTCCATTCCGCTTTCCTATGGGCTGGCGTTCATCGTCAGCATCGCCATCTTCGAAACGCCGATTGACGTGTTGTTCACTTATCAAGGTTACGTCATCTGGCTGGCGCTGGCGCTGGCGCTTTCCGTTTTGGGGTCGGTTCTACCCGCAAGAAACGCCGCGCGCTTGACCATTCGGGAAGTGTTGGCGTATGAGTGAGCGCAACCTGCAACCTACAACCTACAACCTGCAACCTACAACCTGCAACCTACAACCTGCAACCTGCAACCCAAAGAAGGATTCCATGAAAAACAACGTATTGAAATTTTTGATGCTTGCGCTTCTGCCTGCGCTGATTCTGTCCGCGTGCGGGGCGCACGAGACTCCGGCGGCTGAACTTCCGGGCGAGGAGGGGGCGGCCTCTTCCGCGGAGGTGATCGCCGAGGGGCGGCTCGAACCGGCGCGCGCGACAAACCTGACTTTTCAGGCGCGCGGCGTGGCGGCGGAGGTTCTTGTTAAGGCGGGGCAAACCGTCAGCGAAGGGGATGTCCTGGCGCGGCTGTCCAATGCGGGGGAGGCGGAGGCGAATCTTCTCGTCGCGCAAAACGCCTATGATGCGCTTCTCCGCAATGAGAGCGGCAACCGCGCTCAATTGTGGATCGCATACCAGCAGGCGCAGAGCGCCCGCGCCGAGGCGGAGCGTGAATGGGAAGACCTGGACGTGGAGGCCATTGACGACCGTCTGGAGGAACTCGACGGCGAAATTGAAGACCTGAAGGAAGACTTGCAGGACGCGCAGGACGAATTCGATAAATACAAGGACTTGAGCGAGGATAACTCCAAGCGCAAGACCGCCGAGGACGATCTTGAAACCGCGCAGGAAAACTTGAACGACAAAATCCGCGAGATGGAGGAGGAAGCCCGCAAGCGGGACGGGGTGAAAGCCGCCTATGACGCCGCGCTTGCCGCCGAAGCCGAAGCGAAGTATCAGTACGAGATCAGCCTCGACGGGCCCAACGCCGAACAACTGGCGATTGCAAAGGCGAATCTCGACGCGGCGCAGGACGCGCTTGCCAATTTCGTCATCATGGCGCCGTTCTCCGGCGTGGCGGCGGACGTGAACGTCAAAGCCGGGGAGCAGGTTGCGCCGGATACGCGCGTTGTGAGTCTCATTGACGACAGCGCCTGGTTCGTGGAGACGACCGACGTGACTGAACTGGAAGTGGTTGATTTAAGCGTTGGGCAAACTGTGTCCATCCGCCCGGATGCCCTGCCCGACCTGGAACTGACCGGCGTGGTGACGGAGATCAGCGCCGCCTATACCCAATCGAGCGGCGATATTTTGTACGCAGTCCGCATCCGCGTGGACGGCTCGGACCCCCGCCTCAAGTGGGGCATGACCGTGGAAGCCATTTTTAGAACAAGTGAGTGATTGAAATTCGATTCGAAATATGCAATAATAAAATCGCTCCGAGAAAGAGCAAAACCGGGAAAACCCGGCGGCGCAAAGCCCTACTCTAAAGCTGAACTGAGCCATGAGTGTCAGGGCTGCCGATAAAAGCAAACCCGTCGAAAGGCGGCGACGCAAAGTCAGAGTGTCTAACATCGCGCAATGCGCGGTCAAGACCGACCGACTGCCGAAAGGCAAAGTCAGGGAAACCTGGCGGCGCAAAGTCATGGGTCTAAAACCGAAATTCGTTTCGTGGTCAGGATCGCCAGACTGCCGAAGAGCAAACCCTCCCGCAGGGACGACGATAACAAGTCGTCCCTGCATTGGTTTAATGTCCTTTTAGAACCCATCCGGTTAATCATGCTCCCGGCGGCAGAGCCTTATGGGATGATCCAATGGGCATCCCTGCGCGGTTTGAAACGGGGCGGAAGAAATTCGTATAAATCCGCCAAAGTCTATTATTCCCGCAGGGTATAATCCGCGCATGGCAAAACAGAAACCGCTTGACCCTGAAGCCAAACCCGACGACCGCGTGGATAACGCCCTGCGCCCGCAAAAACTGAACGATCTCATCGGGCAGGATCAGGTCAAGGAAAATTTATCCATTCTGATTGCGGCGGCTCGTCAGCGCGGCGAGGCGTTGGATCATGCGCTGTTTTACGGGCCGCCCGGGTTGGGCAAGACCACGCTGGCGCATGTGCTGGGCAACGAAATGGGAGTCAACGTCAAGGTCACGGCCGGCCCCGCCATCGAACGCGCGGGCGACCTTGCCGCCATCCTGACGAATCTCCGCGCGGGCGACATCCTTTTTATTGATGAAGTTCACCGCCTCGGACGCGCCGTGGAGGAAGTCCTCTACCCTGCGATGGAGGATTTCGCCCTCGACATCGTCATCGGCAAGGGACCTTCGGCTCGTTCCATCCGTTTGAAGTTGCCTCGTTTTACGGTAGTGGGGGCTACGACCCGGCTGGCTCTCGTCACCGCGCCCTTGCGGGCGAGATTCGGCGCGGTCTATCGTTTGGATTATTACGACCTGGACGCGATGAAGCAGATCGTCGCGCGCGCTTCGGGTTTGCTCAAAGTCCGGGCGGATGAATCCGGCGTCGGCGAGGTGGCGAAGCGCGCGCGCGGGACGCCGCGAATCGCATTGCGACTCCTGCGCCGCGTCCGCGATTTTGCCCAGGTGCGCGCGGACGGGATCATCACGCAGAACGTCGCAAGGGAAGCGTTGGACCTGCTTCAAGTGGACCCGCTTGGGCTGGACGACGTGGATCGCCGCGTCTTGAAGACCATCATCGAAAAATACGGCGGCGGACCGGTGGGCTTGAACACGATTGCCGCGTCCATTAGCGAAGAACAGGATACGATCATGGACGTGGTCGAGCCGTATCTTTTGCAACTCGGATTTTTAGACCGCACTCCGCAGGGGCGCGTGGCGACCAAATCCGCGTATGAGCATTTGGGTTTTTTCTACGCGGAGGAAGACCAGCCGCGGTTGTTGTAACCATGTAGGGGCGACCCGCTCAAATCCATTACGGCATTTTTGCGCAAACAAGGGTCGCCCTGTGTGGGCAGTGTAATCGTGCGCAAAGGGCGACCCTTCGTTGCGCTTCAGGGTTCCATAAGACCCTGGCGGGTCGCCCCTACGAGATATTCAATCGGTTTGCATAAGTTGTCGAAAGGATTGCGCCATGTTGCAGGAAATTGTCATTAAAGCGAACACGCAAGAATCGATCAAGCCGCTGGTCGAGACGGCGATTCGCAATCAGTTAAAAGCGTTGCAACACGGCATTGCGCGCACAAAAGGGCGTATCGCCGAGTTCGAAAAACGCGCCGGGATGGCGTCCGCGGAATTTGAAGAGAAATTAAAATCGGGGAAAATCGAAGAAACCATCGAAACAATAGACTGGAACATGGAACTCGCCGCATTAAGATTGTTGGAGGGACAATATCATTCGCTTAGCGAGGCGAAGATTGATTGAGCGATATTTTCAATCAACCCTGGATCTGCTCGCCAGTCAGCCCTTCGTTCACTCGTCTGATGTGAATCTTGAGAAGCGAGGCGATTTGGTGGGTTTTATCCGCGGTAGGGTTGAATTCCAGGACGGCTCGACCTTGCTGTTCTTTCGTGAATTGGTTGATCTGCGGCTTCCCGTCCAGCGGCTCATGTATGCATATCATTACCAAAAGGAAGACGGGACTTTGATATTTCGATACGACAATACTGAGCATCATTCATCTATTGCGACCTTTCCGCATCATAAGCACTCAGGAATTGATGACGTCATAAGTTCAGACGCTCCGACTTTGGAGCGGGTTTTGCTTGAAATCGAGAACTTGATCGAAGGGGAGTGATTTATATGGAATCCATCTCCCGCTACCTCATGCTCTTTGGCATCCTCCTCTTCCTCCTCGGCGGCGGGATGTACCTCGCGGCGAAATTCGGCATCCCGCTCGGTCGTCTGCCCGGCGACATCCGCATCGAAGGGGAGCATGGCTCGTTCTACTTTCCGCTGACGACTTCAATTTTGGTGTCGGTGTTGTTGACGATTGTAGTGAATCTTATCGGCCAATTGTTGAGGAAATGAACGTGATCCGCTTCTCACAACTCCACGCTCGAATGCATGGGCGGAAAATGCGTCCGCCGCATTTTATTTTCCTTCAACTTTTCCATCAACGGCAGCGCGCCTTTTTCCTCGCCGTGAACCAGAAAAACATGCCCGGCGCGATCCTTTACCTTTAAAGCGTACTCGACCAGCAAATCCTGCCCGGCGTGCGCGGAGAGTCCGCCGATGGTGGCGACCTCGGCGCGCAGGGAAAAAGTCTCGCCAAAGATTTTGACCCGCTTTTCCCGCTCCGCAATCCTGCGCCCAAGCGTGTCGGGCGCCTGCCACGAGACGATCATGATCGTGTTCTTTTTGTTCTCGATCGCCCAGCGCAGGTGAAACACGATCCGCCCCGCCTCCGCCATGCCCGAAGCGGAGAGAATGATCATCGGGTCGGCGCGCTCGTTCAGCGCTTTCGATTCCTCGAGCGACTTGACATAGGTCAGATTCTTGAACTCCAATGCGGGGTGGCCCGCTTGAACCAGCTCCTTCATCTCTTCGTCGTAACATTCGTCGTGCCTGCGAAAAATTTCCGAAGCGTTCACCGCCAGCGGGCTGTCCACATACACGGGGACTTCAGGCAGTCCGTTTTCGTCGTACATGCGGTTGAGGTTATAGACCAGTTCCTGCGTGCGCCCGACGGCAAACGACGGAATCACAACCTTCCCGCCGCGCTCCAAAGTCCGCCGGATGACGTCGCGCATCTCGACGTACGCTTCCTCCGGGTCGCGGTGCGGTTTGTCGCCATAGGTTGATTCCATCAGCAAAACATCCACATCGTCGCCCGGCAGGATCGGGTCGCGCAGAATGGGCAGGTTGCGTCTGCCGATATCGCCGGAAAACCACAAATGTTTCCTGACCCTTTTTTCCTCCAGCCTGAGCGAGACCGAAGCCGAGCCGAGGATGTGCCCGGCATCGTGAAAGGTCGCAATCACTCCTTTTGCAGGCTCGAAGGCTTTTCCATACGGAACGGGTTGCAACAACGGCTCGACTTCTTTTGCGTCCTCCTCCGTGTACAGCGGGTCAACCGGCGGCTCCCCGCGCTTCCGGTTGTAATAACTGGCGCTCTCCGCCTGCCTTTCCTGAATATGCCCCGAGTCGCGCGCCATGATATCGGTCAGGTCGGCGGTGGCGTGCGTGCAATAGATCAACCCCGAAAACCCCTGCTTGATCAGATTGGGCAAATTTCCTGAATGGTCAATGTGCGCGTGTGAAAGGATTACCGCGTCAATCGTCTTCGGGTCGAATGGAAAATTCCGGTTCTTCTCAATTGCCTGCCTGCGCCGCCCCTGATACAATCCGCAATCCAAAAGCAGGCGCGCGCCGTTCAATTCGAGCAGATGCATCGAGCCGGTCACCGTTTGCGCCGCGCCGTGAAAACTGAGTTTCATTCCGCCTCCGCGTTTTATTTGCAGGGATTTCGGCGATTCTAATTCATTCGTTATCAAATGCAAACCTCCGACTTCGACTACCATCTCCCCGAATCGTCCATCGCGCAGACTCCCGCCGAGCCGCGCGACTCGTCCCGATTGCTTGTCCTGCATCGCGCTGCGGGGGATGTGGAGCATCGCCTCTTTCGTGACCTGGGCCTGTTCCTGCGCCCAAACGATCTCCTCGTCCTCAACCGGACTCGCGTCATCCCCGCCCGCATTTTTGCCCGCAAGGAAACCGGCGGCAAAGTGGAATTGCTGCTCCTGCGCCGCCGCGACGAATTGACATGGGAAGCCCTGGTGGGCGGCAAGGGCTTGCGCGTAGGCAAACTGGTGTTTATTGAGATCAACAACGATGTTTCGCCAGGAATCGAAGCGGAGATCGTGGAAATTCTCAACGGCTCCGAGCGGTTGATAAAATTCTCCGAGCCCATCGAGCCGCATCTGCCGCAGGTGGGGAACATGCCTCTGCCGCCGTACATCCACGAGAGACTGAACGACCCGGAACGCTATCAAACCGTCTTTGCCAAGGAACCTGGTTCCGCCGCCGCGCCCACGGCGGGATTACATTTCACGCCGGAGTTGTTGAACGAACTGGAGAAAAACGGCGTGAAGACCGCCTACGTCACCCTGCACGTCGGGCTGGATACGTTTGCGCCGGTCAACGAAGAGAAACCGGAGGAGCATAAAATCCACAGCGAGTGGTGCGAACTTCCGCAGGAAACCGCCGACCTCATCAACGCCACAAAACAAAATGGGGGAAGAGTAATTGCCGTTGGCACAACCAGCGTCCGCACGCTTGAAAGCGCGGCCAATCTCCAACCCTTTGACTTGGCTCAGGGCAAGTCTCCAATCCCATCTTATACCGGACCCACCGCCCTTTTCATCCTCCCCGGATACCGCTTCAAAGTCGTGGACGCCATGATCACAAATTTTCACCTGCCGAAGTCCACGCTCATCATGCTCGTCAGCGCCTTCGCCGGGCGGGAGAAGATTTTGCAAACCTACGAACTGGCCATCAAAGAAGGCTATCGCTTTTACTCCTTTGGCGATGCGATGTTGATTCTTTGAGGTGTCAGGTTTCGGGTGTCAGGTGTCAGGCGCCAGGTAAAATGGTCTTAACCTTCAACCTCCAACCTTCAACCTCCAACCTTCAACCTTCAACCTTCAACCTCCAACCTTCAACCTGTAATATGCCCCCTTCCTCTCAACTGAAATCTCTAAATAAGGAAATCATCTCCTGCCGCCTCTGCCCGCGTCTCGTCGCATGGCGCGAGGAGGCGGCGCGGGTGAAACGCAAGGCGTATATCCATGAGGAATATTGGGGCAAACCCGTGCCGGGATTCGGCGATCCGAAAGCGCGCGTCCTCGTCGTGGGACTCGCTCCCGGGGCGCACGGCTCAAACCGCACAGGCAGACAATTCACGGGAGACGCTTCGGGCGATTTTCTTTTTCCGGCGTTGCACAAGGCCGGGTTTGCGAACCAAGCCAGGGCGGAGTCCCGAGGCGACGGGCTTGTCCTCAAGGATATGTATATCACCGCATCCGCCCGCTGCGCTCCCCCGGATAACAAACCATCCATCGAAGAGTTGAGCAACTGCCAGCCGTTTTTGGAGCGCGAGTTGAGGATCATCCAGCCGCGCGTGATTGTGTGCCTGGGGCGCATCGCCTTTGAGCGGATTCTGAAAATCTACGGCTTGCGCCTGGCGGATTATAAATTTTCGCACGGCGCAACCTTCACCCTTCACCCTGCACCCTTCACCCTGCAACCTGCAACCTTAAACCTGCAACCTGCAACCTTAAACCTGCAACCCGCCACCTTACTCTGCTCCTACCACCCCAGCCAGCAGAATACTTCGACCGGGAAATTGACCGCGAAAATGTTCGATATGATTTGGAAGAGGACGAAACGCTTGTTGAAATGAAAGGCAAACTTATTGCTCCCGGCGAACTTGCGCCCGATTTTGAATTGAACGATTTCAATGGCAACCCGGTAAGACTTTCCGGCTTTCGCGGAAGCGCTCCGGTTGTGCTGGCTTTTTTGCGCGGCTTTATGTGACCGCACTGCCGCGCGCAGTTGGCGCGCATGAAGAACAGCCATTCCGAATTTACAAAGCGCGGCGCGGAAATTCTGGCCGTCGGCCCCGACTCCGCCGACTCTTTTCGACGCTACTGGCGAAACGAAAACCTGCCTTATATCGGACTGCCCGACCCCGCTCATTCGGTTGCCCGGCTGTATCGTCAGGAGGTCAACCTCTTCAAACTGGGACGCATGCCTCTCAACGCCGTCGTGGATTTGCACGGGCAGATTCGCTACATCCACTACGCCTCGGACATGACCGACATCCCGGATAACGAAACCTTCCTTCAGGTAATAGACCAACTGACCCCTGAAACCTGAAACCCGACACCTGAAACCTGAAACCTGAAACCCGAAACCTGAAACCTGAAACCCGAAACCTGAAACCTGAAACCTGAAACCTGAAACCCGACCCCCGACTTTACTGGTACAAAAAATGACTCTCGGACGAATTGCCCTCCTCGGCTCCGGCGAAACTTCCCATGCGGGAGGGCGAATCTTCGAGACGCTTGCCCGCCTCCTTCCCCGCCCGTTGCGGATCGCCATCCTCGAGACCCCTGCCGGCTTTGAGCTTAACGCTTCTCTCGTCGCGGGTCGCGTCGGCGAATTTTTGAAAACGCGGCTGGGAAATTACAAACCGGTTATTGACCTGATTCCCGCCAGAAAAAAAGGGACGGAGTTCAGCCCCGACAACGCGGAAATACTCAAGCCATTGTTGCAAGCCAATCTGATCTTCATGGGCCCGGGCAGTCCCACCTACCTTGTGCGGCAGTTGAAGGATACGCTCGCCTGGGACATCATCCGCGCGCGGCACCGACAGGGAGCGACCCTGGTCTTTTCTTCCGCCGCGACGATTTCTGTGGGGGAGTGGGTTTTGCCTGTTTATGAAATTTACAAAGCGGGGGAGGATGTGCATGTCAAAGACGGGCTGAGTCTCCTCTCCGATTTCGGGATGCGCGTCTCCTTCATCCCCCATTGGAACAACACCGATGGCGGCGCGGACCTGGACACCAGCCGTTGCTTCATCGGCGTGGAGCGCTTTGAGCAGTGGCGCGCCATGCTCCCGCAGGAAAGCGCGGTCATTGGGCTGGACGAACATACCGGAGTCATCATGGATTTTAAGACCGGCGCGTGTGAAGTCGTTGGGAGCGGTTCCGTTTCCATTGAGCGCGAACACGACCCGGAAATATGCCCATCCGGTTCGAAGTTCAGCCTGGGCGAACTCGGCGGTATTCGACTCCCCGATCCGAACCATTCCGGCATCCCTGAAAGCGCCTGGAGGATGACTCTCGAAGCGCAGGGTTCGGTGGAGGAAGGTCCTTCTGAAAAAACGCTTGCCCTGCTCGAAGAACGCCGGCAGGCAAGGGCAAACAGCGACTTCGCCGCCTCGGACCGCCTGCGGGATGAGATTGCGGCATTGGGATGGCGGGTCAAAGATACGAAGGCTGGGCAGGAGTTGGAGCGGTTGTAAATGGTATAATCGCCCCGCGGTAAAAAACATCCCCGTAGCATAGGAGCCGATTTTGGCATTCAACCCAATCAACTGGCTGTTGGGCATCTTTTCTCTTGATATTGCCATTGATCTTGGCACGGCAAATACGCTGGTTCATGTGCGCGGGAAGGGAATCGTCATCAACGAACCGTCCTGGGTGACTGTGGACAAGAAACTGCGCCAGCCGCTCGCCATTGGGCTGGAAGCCAAGGAAATGGTCGGGCGCACGCCCGCCAATGTGATGGTGGTGCGTCCCATCCGCGACGGAGTCATCGCCGAATTCGACGTCACGCGCGTCATGCTGGAATATTTCATCGGCAAGGTTCACGAACAGAGCGTGGTGCCGCTTCCGCGTCCGCGTGTGATCATCGGCTTGCCGACCGGCGTGACGGAAGTGGAAAAACGCGCAGTGTACGACGCGGTCATGGCTTCGGGCGCAAGACAAGCCATGTTGATCGAGGAGCCGATTGCGGCGGCGATCGGAGCCGGGCTTCCCATCGGCGAAGTGCGCGGCTCGATGGTCGTGGATATCGGCGGCGGCACGACCGAAGTGGCGGTCATGTCCACGGGCGGCGTGGTAGCCTCGCGTTCCCTGCGCGTGGCGGGGGATGAGATGGATCAGGACATCCTGCAATACCTTCGTAACAAATACAACCTTCTCGTCGGCGCGGGCATCGCGGAACAGGTCAAATGGCAGATCGGTTCGGCTTACCCGCTCCAGCCGGAAAAGACCATGGAAGTACGCGGGAGAAACCTTGTAACGGGCTTGCCTGAGACCATCGAAATCTCATCGGTGGAGATACGCGAGGCGCTTTCCGGCGCGGTGCAGGTCATCATTGACACCGTGCGCGACGCGCTGGATGAGATTCCCCCGGAGATCGTTTCAGATCTGATGGACATCGGCATCTGTCTCGCCGGGGGCGGCTCGCTCCTGCAGGGACTCGCCGAGCGGCTTACCGACGAATTGAAACTGCGCGTTTGGGTGGCGGAAGACCCGCTGACCTGCGTGGCGCGCGGCGCGGCACTTATCTATGAAGACCTGGAAAACCTCACGCGCTATTTGATCGGTCTTGAACGCGGCAGCACGCGCCATGTGTGACAGCGCGCTTCCCATTCAAAGGGTGGATTTGCCTGCTTTTATGAATAAGTTCACCCGCGCGGCGCGACGCGCTGCGTAAGGTGTATTACATAACTCATGTTACGCGCTTTTGCCATCCTCACGAACCGTCCGCGAATAAAGTCGCGAATTCGCGAATGCTGGCGCGCCTATTCGTTTATTCGTGAACATTCGTGGACGGTCGCCGACTCATCTGCAAGCGTATTTCCTAACCAAATGCCGCTTTGCGTAAGGCGTATTACATAAATTCGCGTTCAGATTTTCCCGCTCGGCCAGGCGCCGCATGGGAGCGTTGACAATTTGCGCGCGCATTCCTTTTGTCGGGGGCTTGAAATCATGGTAGAGTCTTTGGGGTCTTTGCGGCTCGATGAAAGATAAAAAATGAATTCCCGTTCCTTGCAGACAACCATTATCTTCCTCGTGGTGGGCGGCATCCTTGTGCTTGCCTTCAGCGGCGCGCTGGGTTCCGCCTCGCGCGGGTTCACCTCGGCATTGATTGACATCCAGACATGGATTGCATCCCGCTTCGCCGGTTTTCGGGATTTCGTAACCGCGCCGCGCGACATCGTGACCCTGCGCCAGCGCAACGCCGAACTCGAAGCGCAGGTCTCGCAATTGCAGGCGCAGTTGATCGAACTCCAGCAGCGCGTGGACGAAACCGATATCCTCGCCGCGCTTGTGGATTTTTCGCGCTCGAACCCCGAAAGCGCTTATAAAGCCGCCTCCGTCATCGGACGCGATCCGAGCCCGTTCCTGCATTACATCATCATCAACCGCGGCTCCAACGACGACATTCGGCGCGGGATGCCGGTCGTCACAAACCAGGGTTTGGTCGGGCGTGTGGATGCGGTCATCGCCGACGCCGCGCGCGTGCAACTCATCACCGACCCCGCATCCTCGGTCAATGTATATTTGCAGAACGCCGACACCAACGCCGTTCTTTACGGCTCGGTCACGGGAGACGTTTCCCTCGACCTTATCTCCCAAAACGTCGCGGTGGAGACGGGGGATTTAATCCTTACCTCCGGGTTGGGCGGAGGCTACCCCGCCGACCTTATCATTGGACAGGTGGTGACGGTTCGTTCCCTGGAATTCGAGTTGTTTCAACAGGCGACGATTCAACCCGCTGTGGATTTTTCCCGCCTCGAGATTGTGCTGGTCATCACCAACTTTCGCCCGGTGGATATCGCCCCGCTCGAGCCGGCGACGACTCCCATCCCGTAGCCCGTCCATGCGCAATTTGATCGCCTTTCCGTTGCTGGCTTTGGCTGTGATCCTGCAATCTTCGGTTGTCAGCGAGGTGCGATTGCTTTCGGGTCACGCCGACCTGCCGCTCGTCCTGCTTGCCGCCTGGGCGCTTCAGGAACGCGTGGATACGGCATGGCATTGGGGCGCGGTCGCCAGCCTGTTCGCAGGCATTGTTTCGCGCCTGCCCTTTCCTGTTATGATTATCGGGTATTTCGGAGTCCTGTTCCTTGCTCGTTTGCTTCAACGCAGGGTTTGGCAGGCTCCCTTGCTTGCCATGTTCAGCGTCGTATTTCTCGGCACCTTGTCCTTTCACCTTTTGTCCTTTGTCGCCCTGAGGTCTCTCGGCGCGCCCTTGGATTTCGGCGATGTAATGGGGTTTGTCACCCTGCCAAGCCTGTTACTAAACATGCTCCTCTCGATTCCCGTCCACGCTTTCATGCGCGAGACGTCGCGTTGGGTATATCCGGCGGAGGCGCAGGTATGAGCTCGGGCGCAGAATCCCGTCCGCTCCGGTTCGAGGCGTGGCGTCTTGGGTTGATTTACTTCATCGTGGGAGTCACCCTCTCCGGGTTTGTGATCCGGTTGATCAACCTGCAAATCTTCAACGCCGATCTGTATCGCACGCGCGCGGTGGATAACTACACAACCGAGATCAGCATCCCTGCGGCGAGAGGGATCATCTATGATCGCAACGGCTATGTGCTGGCGCGGAATGTCGCCTCCTATAATATTGTCGTGACGCCCGCCGGCCTTCCCGAAGACGACTCGGATATCCAGCGTATCTACCGTGAACTGTCCGAGTTGGTGGGTGTGCCGGTGGGCGAATTCGTTTCGGAAGACGCGCCGAGCGCGGGTTTGATCCTGGGCGTTCCCGGCGGACTGATGACGGAAGAGACGTTGGAAGAGGCAAAACTTTTTGCCGCCTGCGTGCCGGGACCGAGCATCGGTCAATTGGTGGCGTTGCAGGACACGCTTGCGCCGTACAGCTCTGTGAAGATTCAATGTAATGTGTCGGAGGAGATCGCCCGCATCGTCGAGGAAAAAAAGGCGGATTGGCCCGGCGTGAGCGTGGAGATCGAGCCAATCCGCGATTACCCCACGGGTTCGTTGACTTCGCACATCATCGGTTTTCTGGGACCGATTCCCGCGTCGCTGGAGGAGGAGTTGCGCGACAAGGGTTTCGTCCCCAACCGCGACAAGATCGGATACGCGGGCGTGGAGACTTCGCTCGAGGACATTCTCGCGGGCAGAAACGGCTTGCGCGTGGCGCAGGTGGACGTTGCCGGGCAGGAGATTCGCAACCTCGAGCCGCCCATTGCGCCCGTGCCTGGGTATAACGTTTACCTGACGATTGATACGCGCCTGCAAGCCGCCGCCGAGGCGACCCTGCTGGAGGAGATCGAATTCTGGAACACGTATTTTGGGAAGATTCGCATCTCGAGCGGCGTGATCATCGCCATGAACCCGAAGACAGGCGAGATCCTTGCGATGGTCTCGTACCCGACTTATGAGAACAACCGCCTGAGCCGCTTCATCCCGGCGTATTATTATGAGCAATTAAGTCAGGACCCGCGCAAGCCATTATTGAATAACGCCATCTCTGCGGAATATCCGCCCGGTTCCACGTTCAAACTTTCGACGGCGACCGGCGCATTCAACGAAGGCGTGGTGGACTTGGATGACATCGTGCAGGCGCCTGGTCAATTGCTGTTGTGCGAGCGCTTTAACCCCACCGACCCCTGCACAGACCGCAATACGCGCCCTTTCGTTGACCATATCTTCGACAAGCGCCCGGAGGGCTTTGGCGCGGTGACCTTCCAACAGTGCATTGCCTTTTCGAGCAACGTCTGTTTCTATAAGTTGAGCGGCGGTTTCGAGAACGAGATTCCGCAGGGGCTGGGCATCGAACGCCTGCAACAATATGCGCGCGCCATCGGGTATGACGCTGCATCCGGGATTCAATTGCCCGGCGAACAGGACGGCTTGATTCCCGACCCGCAATGGAAGCGCATCAACACCGGCGAGAACTGGTCCACCGGCGATACATATATCGCGGGCGTCGGACAGGGATATGTGCTGGCGACGCCCTTGCAGGTGCTGATGTCTGGGGCGACGATCGCCAACAGCGGCCGGCTCATGCAGCCGACCATCGTCCGGCAGGTGACCGACGGCGACGGTAATGTGGCGTCGATGTGGTTCAACCCCGCGGACTTTGCGGTTACGGAATTCGAGACGCCCGGCAGTTATCAGATCTCCCCATTTACGCCTACAGCAAAATGGGATATTACCGTGGAACCGCTTATTCAGGAATATTCCTGCGAAGGACCGTACTGCACGCCGACCGATAACTTTAAGATCGTTCGCCCCGAGACGATCCAGGCTGTGCGCGGGGGCACGCGACTCGCTGTGACCGACCCGGCATTTGGCACCCTGTACGATCTATTCGCGGATTTTCCGATTGCGGTCGCAGGGAAGACCGGCACGGCGGAATATTGCGACGACGTGGCGCGCGCGGCGGAACGTTGCCAGTTCGGCGCGTGGCCCACACATTCCTGGACGCTGGCTTACGCCCCGTTTGACGACCCGGAGATCGTCGTCATCGCCTTCGCCTACAACGGCGGGGAGGGCGCAAGCGTGGCGGGACCCATGGTGGCGCGGGTCATCAAGGCGTACTTCGAGTTAAAGGCGTTGGATATTGCGCAGGGGGCGGGCGCGCCGTCGCCGTAGTTTCGCGAAATTCATCAGGTATAATTGCCCATCAATGCCTGAATGAACGCAATTATGGAATCGACCTCGTCCATTGTACAGATCAAGGGAATTCGCGACGGCCTTCTGGCGACCTTTGCCGGCGCTTCGTGGGAGGAACAGCGCGACGCGCTTGCGTTCCAGATCAACGAACGCTCGGCTTTTTTTCAGGGCGCGCGCCTTGCCATGGATGTGGGAACGCAGGTCTTAAAAGTGAACGATCTTGTCGAACTGCGCGACTGGCTTTCGGAGAAAAATATTACGCTTTGGGCGGTGGTCAGCGAATCGCCGACCACTGAAAACTCGGCGCAGTTGCTCGGGCTTGCCACGCGAATTTCCAAGCCGAGACCCGAAGAGGCGCGCCACGTCCTTGAAACCATCCCGGACGATATGGCTCTCTTCGTCTCGAAGACCGTCCGCTCCGGCACGCGCATCGAATTTCCAGGAAACGTCGTGGTGTACGGAGATGTCAACCCTGGGGCGGAGATCATTGCCGATGGAAACGTGATCGTCTGGGGGCGCGTGAGAGGCGTGATCCACGCCGGGGCGAAGGGCGACCGCGAGGCGTTCGTCTGCGCCCTCGATCTTTCCGCTAATCAGTTGCGAATCGCGGAGGAATCCTCCGCTGTGCTTAAACCGCAGAAGGATCCGCGCCCCGAAGTGGCGAGCATCAACAAAGAAGGAAAACTGCAAGCCGAACTCTGGCATCCCGGCGAAATCAATTCCAGGAAATGATATGACCGCTCAAGTGATTACTGTTACCTCCGGCAAAGGCGGCGTGGGCAAGACCACCGCGGTCGCCAACCTCGCCACCGCGCTGGCCATGGACGGCAAACGGGTCGTCTGCATAGACGGCGACATCGGCTTGCGAAACCTCGACGTGGTGATGGGGCTCGAGAACCGCATCGTTTACGATATTGTGGACGTGATCGAAGGCAGGTGCAAACTCAGACAGGCGATGATTCGCGATAAACATTACACCGGGATGTATCTCATCCCCGCGGCGCAAACCCGCGATAAAAACGCCGTCTCGCCGTCGGATATGGTGCGAATCTGCAACGACCTCAAGCCGGACGCCGACTTCATCATCATCGACTCTCCCGCCGGCATCGAGCGCGGATTTCGCAACGCCATCGCCGCCGCCGACAGCGTCCTCGTGGTGACAAACCCCGAAATCAGCGCGGTGCGAGACGCAGACCGGGTGGTGGGAATCCTTGAGGCGGAGGAGAAGCGCGACCCATCCCTGATTATCAACCGCCTCAACCCGACCCTTGTCAAGAATAACGACATGCTTTCTGCGGAGGACGTCCTTGACTTGCTCGGCATCCGGCTGGTCGGCGTCGTCCCGGAGGATGAGACGGTTATCGTCGGCTCGAATCGCGGCGCGCCGGTTGTCACCGATGGCAGGAGCAGGGCGGGGCAGGCTTTCCGCAACATCGCCAAACGGTTGCAGGGGATGGACGTACCCTTCCTCGATCTCGCTCCGCAAAGCGGGTTATGGAACGCCATCCAACGCCTGGCGGGAAGGAAGTAAGCGCATGAACTTCTTTACCCGTAAACGCAGCGCAGCCACCGCAAAGGAACGCCTGCAGCTTGTGCTTGTCCACGATCGCACAGACCTCTCGCCGGGTCAATTGGAGTCGTTGAAGGACGATCTGATCAAGGCGATCTCCCAATATATCGAGATAGACCCGGAAGCCGTGCGCATCGAGATCGAAAAAGACGGGCGCGCCCAGCGTCTTGTGGCGGATATTCCGTTGAAAAGCCCTTCGCGGCATCGAATGGGTTGATCGGGCAGGGCATGGATGCGACGCGCTGAGGCGGGCGTCCATGTTTCGATATGACGCGCAGTCTCTCCTGGAGAAATTTCGACTTTCTATTGCTGGGCGCGGTGGCGCTGGCGTCCGCCTTTGGCGCGGTCATGATTCGTTCCGCCATCGCGGGGAACGAAGTCCTTCAGCCTTTGATCGCCCGCCAGGTATATTTTGCCCTCCTGGGCGTCTTCCTGATCTTCTTTCTTGCATCCATTGACTATCGTTATTGGATCGCGCTTTACCGTCCCATTCACTTTATCATCCTCGGGCTCCTGCTTACGCTGACAGGTTTCGGTCAGACAGCGTTCGGCGCGCAACGCTGGTTCCAGGTCGGCGTGTTGTTCCTGCAACCGACCGAATTTGCGAAGATCGTCGCCATTATCGTGTTGGCGCGATATTTCGAAACCGCCCGCGATCAGCCGCGCGATTTGCGCTGGGCGTTCGGCGCCGCTTTGCGCGGAATCTGGATCATCGGCTTGATCCTGTTGCAGCCCAACCTGAGCAACGTCATGGTGCTTTCGGTGATCCTTGCGGTCATGCTGTGGATCAACGGAATCCAGGTCCGGCATGTGATCACAGCGGGAGTCGTCGGTTTCATCCTTCTTTCGAGCGTGATCGTCCTCTCCGTGCTGGGCGTGCGGATTCCGGGATTGCAGGAATACCAGCAGGAACGCATTGTCAATTTCGTCGTCCCGGACCCAAACGACACCTACGGCAACCGATATAATGTTCAGCAGGCGCTGATCGCCGTCGGCGCGGGCGGCGTGGCGGGGCAGGGCTACAATGCAGGTTCACAAACGCAGTTGCGTTTTTTGAAAGTGCGTCACACCGACTTCATCTTTGCCGCAGCATCGGAAGAGTTTGGAATGACCGGCGGTCTGTTGATCATCGTCGCCCTCGGCGTGGTCGTCTGGCGCTGCATCCGCGCCGCGCAGAAAGCCCGCGATGTGGCGGGCGCGATGCTGGCCATCGGCGTCGCCACGCTGATATTTTTTCAGGGCGCGGTCAACATCGGCATGAACCTCAACCTGCTTCCCGTCTCGGGCTTGCCGCTTCCATTCGTCAGTTACGGCGGAAGCGGGCTCACCGCCCTGATGATCGGCATCGGGCTGGTCGAATCCGTCGTCATGCGCCAGAAGGAATTGGAATTCTAAATTTCAGACTTCGGAGGTTTTCAAAACTTCCGAAGTCTTGGGAGTAAACCTTTGTCCAATAAACCCGCCCGCACTCGCATCGCCCCATCCCCGACCGGACACATGCATCTTGGAACGGCGCGCGTCGCCTTATATGATTATCTGCTTGCAAAGAAAACCGGCGGGCAGTTCATCCTGCGCATCGAAGACACCGACCTCAAACGCACCGTCCCCGGCGCGGAACAGGAGATCATGGACGGACTTCGCTGGCTTGGCTTGACTTATGACGAAGGACCCGACATCGGCGGTCAATACGGTCCCTATCGCCAGACCGAGCGGCGCGAGATCTATCAGGCTCATGCGAAGACCCTTGTGGAAAAAGGCCGCGCTTATCCTTGTTTCTGCTCTCCTGAGCGACTCGATCAAGTCCGTCAGGCGCAGATGAAGAACAAAGAGAATCCGCGCTATGACGGCGCTTGCCGCAGCCTTGACCCTGATGACGCCGCCAGACGCATTGCCAACGGCGAGGCTTACACCATCCGTTTCAAGATGCCGCAGGAAGGCGCGACCGTCGCCCGCGACCACTTGCGCGGCGACATCGTCACCGAGAATAAGCAACTCAACGATCAGGTCATCCTCAAAACTGACGGCTTGCCGACCTACCACCTCGCCGCCATCGTGGACGACCATGAAATGAAAATCACACACGTCATGCGCGGCTCGGAATGGCTTGGTACGTTCCCGCTTCACGTCAACATCGTGCGCGCCTTCGGCTGGGACGAGCCGGTGTGGATTCATCTTTCCGTTTTTCTCAAACCCAGCGGCAAGGGCAAAATGTCCAAGCGCGAGGCGGCGGAGGCGATGAAGGACGGCTACTCCATTTTCATCAAAGACATGCAGGAACTCGGCTTCACCCCCGAAGGCGTACTGAACTGGTCGGCGCTCATGGGCTGGGGCGTCGCTGAAGACGACGTGATGACGCTGGATCAAATGATCGAACGCTTTTCGATTGACTCATTAACTCCCTCGCCCGCCGCGGTCAACTTCCAAAAACTGGATCATTTCAACGCGACTCACATCCGCCTCCTGACGACCGAAGACCTGGCGGCCCGCCTCAAGCCTTATTTCACCCGCGAGGGACTCAACGTCCGCGACGATGTGTTGCTGAAAATGATTCCGCTCATCCGCGAACGTCTCACCACCCTCGACGACTGCATCTCGTTTGGCGCATTCTTCTTCAAGGACGAAGTGACCCCCAACCCCGAAGACCTCATCGCAAAAGGACTCGACGCGAAGCAGTCGGCGGAGATCGCTCGAAGGGCGTATCAAATTCTGGGAGCGGGACCCGGCCTCAGTCACGAAGGAAGCGAAGCCCCCATGCGGGCATACGTCGAAGAGAGCGGCTATTCAGCCAGTCAGGTCTTCGGAATCCTGCGAGTCGCAGTCACCGGGCAAAAGGTCAGCCCGCCGTTATTCGAGAGTATGGAGATCATCGGGCGCGAGATTTGTTTGCGGCGGATTCAAAACGCGATCGGGATTCTGGAAAAAACGTAACCCGCCCGGGAAAGGCAGCGCCGATGGAAACTTCGATTACCCCGCAGGATGTCATCGGAAAGGACCCGTTCGGGCGCTTTCTTTCTTTTTTGCGGCTGAAACCCTGGCAGGCGGCGCTGGCGAGTTTTACGATCTTTGCCGTTTATCTTTTTGCCCTGCCCGCCTATTTTGGCGCGCTCTTCCCCGCGGAGGGATTGGAGCGAAGCGCGATTGTGGACAGGGTGAACCAGGTCGGCTTTCTGATCATCCACCCGGCTGTGATCTTTTTCTATGTCTGGCAGGCGGCGGCGATCGCGGATTTATATCGGTTGGTTCTGCCGCTGCTTCCCGAAACCGCCCGGGCGGGGTTGTTGCGCGCGTCGCGCATCCTGCACATCAACTCCCGCGTTTGGATTGTGGGCGCGTTGTTCGGCGCGGGCGCGGTGTATCTTGGCGCGCTGTTTGTGATGGATTATCTCGGCGTTCGATGGTATAGCGTCAACTGGTTCATGATTGCCGTGTTGCAGTTATCGCGTTTTCTTTTGTTTTATATGATCCTGATCGCCCTGGGGCGGCACCTGGCAATGGCGTTTAACCTTAATCGCGTCTATCGGAACGTCAAACTTCCGGTCATGATCGGGCAGTCGAAGTACGGCGCATCCTTCGACTCGATCACCCGTTACGGAATGACTTTTGCGATATTTGGCGGCGCGCTCGGGTTCATGATCGCCATGCGTTTCTTTTTTTCGACCCCCGTCTTCCCTGAGGACGCCGTCTATCTTATCCTCTACATTATTTTGATTCCGCTGGCTTTTTTTCTGCCGTTCTGGCAGGCGCATATCGGTATGAAACTTGCGAAGGAGGAGGCGTTGCAACGCATTTCGGATTCCCTGCAGGATGAATACGACCGCCTGATGCCGAATCTGTCTTCGATGAAAACCGCGGAGATGCCCTCGGAACGAATCGCCGCCCTGCGCGCCCTGATCGACCTGACCGAAAAAGCCCCCACCTGGCCCTTCGAGAACTGGGCGTTTTACCGCGTCCTTGCCGCGACTGTCCTTCCGTTCATCATGACCGGGCTGGGGCTGCTTCTGGATCTGTTGATCTGATTCCCGCCTATTGCTGTTCCTCTTCCGCGTCCGTCCGGTAGATGATCTGGTAGGCGGGCGTGTTCATGCCGCCGATGCTGACTTCGATGGGCTTTCCTTCGATCCGCGCTTCTTCGGGGATCATGTCCATCGCTTCTTTGGTGATGAGGATGTCGTCCGCCTTGCCGATGTCTTCGCCCATTTTACAGGCGCGATTGACGGCGTCGCCGTACATATCGTCTTCGTTGAGGATCAGAATCTTGCCGTAATCAATGCCGATGGTGACGTGAATGTCCATGTCTTCGGAGGTCAGAATATTGGCGGCCGCGATGGCGTGCTGGATGGTGATGGCAGTCCGCGCGGCGGACGCGGGTTCGGGGAAGACCGCAAAGCAGTTATCCGCCTCGAACTTGATGATGCGCCCGCCGTGACTGACGATGATCGGTTCGACGGTCAATTGCATCCGCCGGATCATGGAAAGGTAATGCACGATCCCGTATTTGCGGGTCAACAGGGAAAAGCCGGACATATCAAGCACAAACGCCGTGTTTTCACTGCCGTACTTTTGCCAGATGTCGTCTTCCAGCGCCTTGCGCTTAAGCGGGTCGGATTCCTGTGAGTAGTTCAGCAGGGTTTCCTGAAGGTGGGGGTCTTTCGGCTGAATGTGCATGAGGCTATTATAACGAAGACCCTAAAGGTTTACCAAACCTTAGGGTCTTTTGCTCGCTCGTCTTACGCGCCCGCCTCGTATAGTAAGGTTCGCCTTGCCCCGCAACGCAAAGTGAACTTTGCAGTACTGCATAAGGTGAGTTATCAAATATCTCCCGGCTCATCCGCCATGCGGACGATGCGCGGGGTGAACCTGCCGATCACATCCACGAGGTCGCGCTGGGCGGAGATGACCTCATCAATTGGCTTGTACGCCTGCGGGCTTTCGTCAATGCCGCCGCCGAGCAGGGTGACTCCGCGTTCTTTGAGGTAGTCGTCCCGTTCGCGCCTGCTGATGGAGTTGATGGCAACCCTGCGGCTCATCTTGCGACCGGCCCCATGCGAAGCGGATTCAAGCGATTCGCTTACGCCTCTTCCCCGGACGACGTAGCCTGCGTCTCCCATCGAGCCGGGGATTACGCCGAGAACTCCAACGCCCGCGGGCGTGGCTCCCTTGCGGTGGACGATGACTTCGCGCCCGTCGGTCAACTTTTCGCGCCAGGCAAAGTTGTGATGATTTTCAACCACCGCAACTTCTTTCAACCCAACCGCCGCCGCCACACGTTTGTGGATGATGTAGTGATTCGCCGAAGCAAAGCGGCCTGCCAGTTCCATCGAGAGCCAGTATTCCTGACCATCTTCCGAATCCAGCGTGAGCCACGCGAGATGTTTGACGCTGGGATCAAGATCGGGGCGCTTTTCTCTTGCCAGTTTGCTGAAGCGGTCTGCGATCTTCGCGCCGACTCCGCGCGAACCGCTGTGCGAGAGCAGGGCAAGGTATTCGCCGGGCTGTAAGCCGAACATCGGCTCATGCAAGCGGAATGAACCCCACTCCACAAAGTGATTGCCCGTGCCGCTCGTGCCAAGCTGATTCATGGCGGTGTCTTTCAGCGTCCGCAGTTGCTTGGTTGCCAGCCACGCTTCGTCATCCAAGACTTGATGCTGGGCGCGCTTATTTCCTTTCCATGCCGCGCCCATGCCGAAGGCGGTTTCGTCCCAGAGTGCGTTTTCAAACAAGCCCTTCTTCTGTCCGATGAGAATCGGCGAGACTTCGTACAGCGAGAGGCGCATCCGGCAGGCAATGTCCACGCCGACGGCGTAGGGGATGACAACGTCCTCCGTCGCCAGCACGCCGCCGATGGGCAGACCGTAGCCGACGTGCGCGTCCGGCATCAACGCGCCGGTGACGGTGACGGGCAGACGCATGGCGTTTTCCATCTGCTTGACGGCTTCGGGGTCAATATGCTCCGCGCCCCAGATGGGAAATGGCAGCGGCGACTCGCGCAGGGTGTCTTCGCTTGGCTCATCGCTTTTGTTCTTGCGCAGAATCTCGCGGGCGAGGTCGGCGAGTAAACTATCGGCGAGGTAATTGCCCGGGTTGTGGCGAACCGCTTCGAGCGCGGAAAGAGCCGCGCCGCGTTCCATGCCGGAGGCGATCATTTTGTTTCCGGCTTCCTTTGCAAGTCCAATGCTTTTGCCGTCTTCCCAGTTGTGAAGTTTCAGGATTTTTCCTGTGATGATGTCCATTTTGAAATTCTCCGTCCGTCATTGCGAGCCGCGCTCTTGTTCTCCGCGGCGAAGCAATCTCATGATTAGTTCCGAGATTGCTTCGGGCGAAAGAGCGCCGCCCTCGCAATGACGGAAACGCTAGATTGGATCAGGCGGGATGCAGGCTTCGTCGAAATTAATGGTCGTGAAAATTTCCGCCTGCAAAACCCAGTTGCCGTTTTGTGTCCGTTGCCATTTGGCGGCGTAGACGCCCGAGGCGCGGACGAGTTCTCCGTTTATGGAATATTCGCCCTGCCAGCCCCCAAGTTCTTCGGCGATGCCCCAGGTTTCATTGGCGGCGATCTCGCGCGGGGTTCGACGATAAACGGCGCTTGGGTCTTCGATAAAAAGTTTTGCCCAACGTATTTCTTCCTCGTCTGCGCCGTGGAACTGGTCGCTGCGACCGGTGATCAGATGATAACTCGGCGCCAGCAACGGGCGGATGCGCCTGGCGTCTTTCTCGGCGATGGCGCGGTTGAAGGCTTCGCGCGCGGCGCGGATCAGGTCGGAGGAGGTGGGCATGGCGGTTATCCTTTTCTTATTCTCGTCATTGCGAGCCGCGCTCTTGCTCTTCGCGGCGAAGCAATCTAATGGCTGAGTCTGAGATTGCTTCGGGCGAAAGAGCATCGCCCTCGCAATGACGGATTAACTTTCTTCCAATTTCCAAAGTTCGCGCATTTCCTGACTCTTTTCGAGCAATTCATCGAGCGCGCCTTCGGATTCGACTTTGCCGTCTTTGAGGACGATGATGCGGTCAGCCCGCCTCAGGAGCGGGCGGCGGTGGGAGACGACGAGGCAGGTGAGTTCATCGCCCGATTCAAAGATGCGCTCCCAGAGTTGACGTTCGGTTTCCACGTCCAGCGCGCTGGAGAGGTCATCGAAGACGACCAGCTCGGGCTCGCGGATGAACATGCGGGCGGCGGCGGTGCGTTGCGCCTGCCCGCCGGAGAGTTTGACTCCGCGCGAGCCGACGGTCGTTTCGAGGTTGTTGTCGAGGCTTTCCAGGTCTCTGTCCATGACGGCGAGTTTGGTCGCTTTGTATATGTCGTCATCGTTTTTGTTCATGCCGAGCAGGATGTTATTCCGCAGGGTGTTGCTGAACAGGCGCGGGACTTGCGCGGTGTAGGCGCAACGCGGCGGGATGAAGAAGTTGCCCGCGTCGGCGACGACCTGCCCGTTCCAGCGGATTTCGCCAGTGTCGGCAGGGAGCAGTCCGAGCAATACTCGCAACAGAGTCGTCTTGCCGGAACCGATGCGACCGGTGATGACCGTCAGCGAACCGCGTTTGATTTTGAGCGAAATGTCTTCGATGCCGTTGACGGAATTCGGGTAGTGAAAGGTCAGATGGTCAGCCACCAACTCATTCAGTCGGTCTGAGGCGGTTTTTGTCGGGTAGGTCACTTCGGGCAGGGCGTCATCCAAATTTATTTTGGCGGGTTCAATCAATGCGCCCAGCGGGGCGTTTTCCATCAGGCGGTACATGCGTTTGACGGAGACATCCATTTGTTTATAACGCGCCCAGAGCATACCGCCGAAGGTGGTGAGATCGCCCATGCTTTGCAGAAGATAAACGAAGAGCGAGAAATCGCCGAGGGTGAAGTTTCCCGCGCGCATGGACTGACCGACGAGGATGAGGATGACGCCCGTGCCAAGCGTGGATGTGTTGCGATAGAGCGAGCCCAATACTTCGTCGAAAAGTTTTTCGCGCACGGTTAACTTGCGGCGTTCATCGTTGATGCCGTGAAAGTGATGGATGATGTTCTTTTCGGCGGTGGCGATCTTCACGGCTTGCACCGCGCCGAAGAATTCGCCGATGAAGCCTGTCACCTTGCCTGTTGCCTGACGCGAGGCGCGGCGATAATGTTCGATGCGGCTCGTGGCGATGTTGGCGACGATGCCGACAATGACCAATGGAATCAGCGCCATGACTGTGACCGACGGGCTGATCTGAGCCATCAGGTAAATCGAATAGGCGATGATGGAAAGCCCGACCATTACGTCGTTGACGAGGATGACGAAGAGCGGCAGTTCCTCCACATCTTTTTTGAAGCGGCTGATCGCTTCGCCCGCCGAGTCGGGCAGAGGCGACGCGCCGGGGCGTTTGAGGATGTGCGTCAGCAAATTCTTGCGCAGGAGCGTTCCCATGTCTGCGAAGATGGGGACGTCGGCATAATAGAAACCGTAACTTGCGAGAACGCGCCCAAGCCAGGCGGCGATGAGGAAGGCGACGATTGCCCAGATGCCGAAGGTCAATGGCGCGGCGCCGGTAAGATAGTCGAAGAAGGCTTTGATGATGAGCGCGGGCGCGACCTGCCAGCAAAAGCGAACAAGCGCGACGCTGACGAGGTCAACGATCCACAGCCAGGGGCGGAAGCGGATGAGTTCAAGCACAACCTTCCACGCGGGCAGGGCGGGGATGGGTGGGGAGTAGGTTGATGTGGTCATTTGTTTGTTCCGTGATGCGTAATTCGTAATTGGTAATTAGGGATTGGAGATTACGCCAATACTTCTTCCATGCCGGTTTGCAGGAGTTGGTAAAAACGCGAGGTCGAATCGGATGCAAGTTTGGCGCGATTGCCGTATTCGAGGACGGAGCCGTTGTTGAGGATGAGGACATCGTCGGCGCGGCGCAGGGTGTCGAGTCTGTGGGCGATGATGATGGCGGTGCGTCCCTTCAACAATTTATCTATCGCGTGTTCGAGTTTTTGCTCGGTGGCGGGGTCGAGGCGGGACGAGGCTTCGTCGAGGATGACCAGACCGGGATTCCGCAGGAAGACTCGCGTGAACGCCAGCAATTGCGCCTCGCCCGCGGAGAGCGACCTTGATCCTGTTTCCAGTTGAGTGTCCAGTCCCTTTGGCAGGGTTCGGAACCAGTCGCCCAGTTCGAGGTCTTCGAGCGTGGCGATGATTTTCTCGTCAGGTATCGAACGGTCAAAGAAGGTCAGGTTCTCGCGGATGGAGGCGCGGAAGAGTTGCACATCCTGAGTCACGATGGCGATGTTCTGCCGCAATGAGTCGAGTTGAATGTTGCGCAAGTCTTCGCCGTTGACCTTGATACTGCCTTCGTTGACGGCGTACAGGTTGAAGACCAAGCGTCCGAGGGTGGTCTTTCCGCTTCCGGTGCGACCAAGCAACCCCAAAACAGAAGCAGGCTTGAGGTCCAGCGAGAGGCGTTTGAGGACGGAGTCTTCGCCGTTATAGGAGAAGGTCACATCCTTGAATTCCAACGCGAGCGGATGCGAGTCGATCACTTTGCCGGTCTCGTTTTTGGTTTCGGGCTGGAACTGCTTGAATTCGGTCAGGCGCTCGACACAGGCGCCGATGGTTTGAAAACTTTCGATCTCGTGCGTCATTGCCCAGAACGGTTCTTCGAGCAGGTTGAGGTAATGGACGAAAAGATAAACCGTGCCGATGGTGACAATGCCCGCGCTGAAGAGCCAGTATCCGCTGACGATGGCGAGCAATGTGCCAAGCGTGAGCGCGAGACCCATCGCGTTTTCGATGATCCAGCGCTTGAAGTGGGCGCGGCGGTTGTGTTTGAGTATCTCGGCTTGGTGGCGGAAGAGTTCGCGGATGGAGAAACCGACCGCGCCGCTGGAGCGGATGTCTTCGGCGCCCGCCAGTTGTTCTTCGATGAAGCCGTACATCTGCCCTTCCGCTTCGCGCCGCGCTTTTTGATGCGGCACGGCAATATCTTTGAGCCTGCCGAGGATGCCGATGGTCAGCGCGGAGTAAACGGCGAACGCCAGCCCCACGCGCCAATCTTCGATGGAGAGCGTGACGAGGATGCCGATGAGTAAAAGCCCGTTTGCGGCAAGGTTGAGCGCGAATTGCGAGAAGAAGGTCGCCAGTTCGGTCACGTCGCCGTCAATGCGCTCGATCAACTCGCCGGGCGTATGGTCGTTGTGGAACTTCATGCCGAGTTTGAGGGCGTGTTCCGCCAGTTCGGCGCGCAGGGCGTTGGTGGCTGTCCAGGCTACGTTTTCGCCAAGAAAGGTCACGCCGATGTGAACGCCCTGTTGTAACAGCGAGATACCGATAAATGCGGCGGCTGTCCACATGAGCGTGGAGAGGGCTTCGCCCGCCAGCGCGTCGTCAATGAAGAGGCGCATGATCTGCGGGGCGAATATCCGCAAGCCGATACTGCCAAACAGCAGAACGGCAAGCAGGATAAATCGTCCGCGCTGGGGGCGGATGTGGTCGGAGAGCAGGTTCCAGTAGGAGTTGAATGAGAGGTTCATGGTTGATTCCGTTTTATTCCGTCATTGCCTGTACCGTGCGCAGGCACGCGTGCGAGCCGCGTTCTTGTTCTTTGCGGCGAAGCAATCTCAGACTTAATCATAAGATTGCTTCGGGCGAAAACGCATCGCCCTCGCAATGACGATAAAGAAAGCCAATAAAAAAACACGGCGCGAGGTGCGCCGTGTTTTAGGAAAGACACAGGAATTGAAGCCGTGGTTAAACGGTTCTCAAGCGGCGCGCTTCGGGGAAATAGAATATTCGATTGACTTTATTGGGTAGAAAACGTAACGACATTTGAAGCGCGCTCCTTTCGTTGAGATTTGATTACGGCCCGAGTTTACAGCATGAGACGAAGGACTGTCAAGGACATTAAGGTCCCGGTGTCATGACCGGGAACACCGTAAGGTCTGTTCGCGGGTCAATCTCCATGACTTCCAACGGAACCCAGCAGGGATTGTTGAAGTATGGATTGCGGATCACAACCCAGCCCGGCACGGAACCCATGCCGAGGATGACGACATTTTTTCTGCCCTTTACATTGAGTTCGATATTGCTGATCAGGGTATAAGAATCGCCGGGGCCGGTCCAGCAACCGGTTTGGGCGATTACCCGCGGCGGATTGATCTGCGACGGATCCACCGTCGGCGTCGGGGTGTCGGTGACGGCGAGGGTGGGCGTTTCGGTGGGGGGCAGCGGCGTGGACGTAACCGCTCCGGCGGTCTGGGTAAGCATGTCTGCGGCAAGTTGGGCGACGACGGTGCCGATCGTATCAGGGGTTGGCGTGACGGCTTGCGGCGCGCAGGCGGAGACAAAGAGCCCCGCCAGCAGAGCGGCGGAAAAGACCAGTTCAAACGATTTAGTGTTCCTCACGAGGGTTTATTTACCTTTCTTTTCCATCTTTGCCCAGGTATCCTTGAGATTGACCGTCAGGTTAAAGACCTTTTTCTCGGTTGTAGAGTCTTTATCCGCGCAGAAATAGCCGAGGCGTTCAAACTGGAAGCGTGAACCAACTTCCGCAATGGCAAGAAGCGGCTCCACATACCCGGTGAGAATTTCCAGCGAATTGGGATTCAGGCAGGCAAGGAATCCTTCTTCGCCTTCTTCAGGATTTTCCTTGTTAAACAGCCGGTCATACATGCGAATTTCAACTTCCTTGGCATGTTTTGCAGAAACCCAATGGATCGTGGATTTGACCTTGCGACCATCGGGGGAATCGCCGCCACGTGTGGTGGGATCGTAGGCAGCATGGACTTCCACCACTTCACCCGCATCATTCTTGACGACGTGCGTGCATTTGATGAAATACGCATAGCGCAAGCGGACTTCGTTGCCCGGATATAAACGGAAATACTTGGGCGGCGGCGTCTCCCGGAAGTCGTCCCGCTCGATGTAAAGAACTTTCGAGAACGGGACCTTACGCGTTCCCGCCGACGGGTCTTCAGGGTTGTTTATCGCATCCATCTCTTCGACGAGATCGTCGGGGTAATTATCAATCACCACTTTCAACGGGCGGAGGACAGCCATGCGGCGCAACGCGCGTTTGTTGAGATCGTCGCGCAGGATTTCTTCGAGCTTGGCAATATCGCCGATCACGCCCGAATTGGATGTCGCCACGGTCGAATAACCCATCCCGGCCACAAAATCCGCGATGGCTTTGGCGGTGTAACCGCGCCGGCGCATACCTCGTAAAGTGGGCATGCGCGGATCGTCCCAGCCGCGGACGTTTCCCTCCTCCACGAGCCGCCGCAACTTGCGTTTGCTCATCACGGTGTAATTCAAATTCAAACGCGCAAACTCGATCTGGCGCGGCTTGAAGACCCCCAATTGTTCCGGGAACCAATCGTACAGCGGACGGTGATCGCGGTATTCGAGCGAACACAGCGAATGAGTGACGCCCTCCATCGAGTCGTTTTGTCCGTGCGCCCAATCGTACATCGGGTATATCTTCCATTTATCGCCGGTGCGATGATGCGGCGGCTCATGAATGATTCGATACATGGCCGGGTCGCGCATATTGATGTTCGGATGCGCCATGTCTATCTTCGCGCGCAGAATCCGCGAACCGTCGGGAAACTCGCCGTTCTTCATTCGTTCGAGCAGGTCCAAATTTTCTTCCACGGAACGATCGCGGTATGGAGAATTTTTTCCGGGTTCGGTCAATGTTCCGCGGTTGGCGCTCACTTCTTCAGGCGTCTGGTCGTCCACATACGCCAGCCCCTTCTTCACCAATTTCACCGCCCAATCGTAAAGCAAACCAAAATAGTCCGAGGCGTAGGTCTCCTTCGCCCATTCGATTCCGAGCCAGCGCGCGTCCTCCTTGATCGCATCCACGAACTCGGTCTCTTCCTTCGTCGGGTTCGTGTCGTCGAAGCGCAAAATCACCTCGCCGTTGTTTTCCCTGGCGACGAGATAATCAATCATGAACGCCTTGACATGCCCGATGTGCAGGTATCCGTTCGGTTCGGGGGGCAGGCGCGTGCGGACGTAATCGAAGCGCCCGCTCTTCAAATCCTCCGCCACGGCTTCGCGGATGAAATCGGTGGGTTTATTTTCTTCGGAACTCATTTGTGGACTGAGCCTTCTTAATGGATTTAAGCGGACGAATCTCTCCGCCTCTTTTCTCGACGAAGCCGGACAGCGTTTCAGCAGTCTTCGCCTGCGCCGACGGCGTCGTATTCGCGCCATTATAACAAAGTATAATGACCGGCATTTGGAGGAACACATGACTGAAAACGACAAACGCAATCCCCATTTTTCCGGGACGTACTTCGACAAAGACGCTGTTCTGAGGCTGGGACGCTTTCTGAAACTTTCCTCATGGATCGTGGCGGGCGTATATATCTATCAACTCGTCCTCAACCTCGGCGTTTTCATCCTGCAACTGATTCGCGGGCTTGTGTACATCGGCGGCGTAACCGACCTGCTTCTGCAATTGCTGTGGCAGGTCCAGCCCAGTCTGGCGGGGTTGATCTTCTTCGCCGTCCTGCAAGCGGTTGCGCACGGGCTTCTGATCCTGCTCGATATTGAAGACAACACCCGCCGCGCCGCCCGCGGAAGATAGGGCGCGGGCAACATGCGCCGGGCGAAGGCGTTGCCTTCATCGAAAGGAGTTGAGCGCCGCCTCCTCGTCGTCAAAAATTTCGATGTATATTTCGAACCCGGCGAGACGGAACACCTCCGCGACTTCATTCGAAAGATAAACCGCCTTGAGATACGGCGCTTTATAAGCGCCCGCGCTCATGAGTTTCCGCAGTTCGTCGTCGTCCGCGTCCTTGTGGATGTCGCGCAGGGCATGAAACAGGTTGTGGATCGCGCGCAGCCCGGCGCTGGTGATGCGCCCGGTGCGCTTGAAATCCAGAAGCACGCGGCGGGCGCCGTCCGCCACCTGCTTGTTCAGGTATTCCTGAAATGTCTGGTAATTGGACGTATCCACATTCCCGGCGACGCGGATGATTGTGATCGGAAAGCGTCCCGTTTGTGTGGAAGAGGTCATTTCGAGCATGTCCGAACGACTCCTTTGCTCAGGCATTCGGGGTTTCCTCCCGGGTTTGCCTGTGGGATTGGTGGACAATATAAATTCCAGCCAGCGCAATCGCCCCGCCCGTCCATTGGATGGGGGCTGGGATTTCACCAAGCAGCGGAATGGCGAGGATGGCTGTCAGAATAGGCTGACCCACCAGGGTGGGCGCAACGACGGAGGCGGGCAGATAACCCAGCGCATAGGCGACGGAAAGGTAGCCGATCACCTGCGAGACGACCGCAGTGGCGAAAAAGACCGTCCATGCGCGCGTCGAATAACCCGTGAAGGAATTTCCGAGATAAAGATTGACGGCGAAGATGAAGATCGTCGCGCTGACGCACACCAGCCAGGCATAGCGAAATAGATCAATGCGCGCCCTTCCGCGCTGGGTGACAAGCTGATAAAAGGCGTAGAAAACCGCCGCCGCGCACGCCAGCAGGTCGCCGAAGCCGAGCGAGGGATGGACGAGAAAGTCGCTTCCCATGACAAGCGCCGCGCCTGCCAGCGCGAGCGCCAGACCGAGCCAAAAGACGCCCTTTATTTTTTCACGCAGAAAAAAGAACGCGATCAGCGCAACCCACAGCGGAGCGGTGTTGCCCAGCAGAGTGGCGTTTGCCGCGGACGTGTATTGCACCGAGGTGTTCCAGAGCGCGAAATCGAAGGCGGTAAACATGCCTCCCAGGAGCGGAAAGAGAAGCAGTTTTTTTTCGATTCTTCCGAGCCGGATACTCTGCCGGATGAAGAGTGGAGTCAGGAGAGAGGTTGCAATCAGCAGGCGGTAGAACCCGGTTATCGTTCCGGGGGCTTCCGCCCAGCGCACGAACATGGCAGAAAGGCTCAAGGATGCGATTCCGACCAATAGCGCGATGTAGGGGAGGATTCGTCGGCGGGGCATGGAAGGTATTTTACCCCGTCAGTAAGCAAGCCTATAGATTTGCGTTACTTTTCGCGCGAGAGGGCAATCCGCTCCAGCGTGGGAAAAAGTTCGGGGAGTTTGCGAATGCTAAAGTCCGGTTTGATGCGGCGGATGTCTTCATCCTTGAAGCGGGCGCGGCGCGTAATCCAGATCGAGGTCATCCCCGCCCGACCGGCGCCGAGGATATCCGCTTCGAGGCTGTCGCCGATCATGGCGGCTTCGTCGGGAGTGGCGTTCCATTGCGCGAGCGCGATCTCGAACGCGCGCGGATGCGGCTTGCGATAAAAACACGCCGCCGAGGTGAGGACGAAATCGAGATGGACGCGGAGGCCGAAGCCGTCAATTAATTCCTGCACGTCCCTGTCGTCTCCGGCGTTGGAAAATATGCCGGTTCGATAACCTTCGCTTTTCAACTTTGCAAGAGTTTCGGCGGCGTCGGATTCCAACTCCCAGTTCTTTTGGGTGACGGAGTAGAGCGCGTCCAAAGCGGACCTGAGGACGGATTCTGCGACCTCGACATGCCCCAACTCTTTGAGCAGTTCGCGCAGGACGAAGTGATAGGTGGTTTCCTGGAAATCCTTGTCGCGTTGTTCGTAATATTGATGCAGGCGCGCGCGGAAGACCTTTGCGTCCAATGCAATGTCGTTTTGCGCCAGCGATCGGGCTAATGCCGCGTCGGCTTTATCGAGCAGAGGACCCCAATCGTCGCGGGCGCGCATGAGCGTGCCGCCGAGGTCGAAGATCAGATAACGGATGAGAGACATGGAATGACGGATGACGGTTCGTTGGGCGGAAACGCTCCCGGCGACTGGCGTTGAAACGGGGGGAAGCCTGCCGCGTCTACTCTTGCACGTAGAAGGTTCCGCTTTGGACGAGGATGTTGTCCGCGTAGAGTTCCACCAGGTATTCCCCGGCGCCGAGGATGAAGACGTTGGTGTAGGTGTAGCCGAAGGTCTTGTACCAGGTGTTTCCGCTGCTGATGTCGGTCTTATCCACGACGCGCAGGGATTGGTCTTCGTAGCCGTTGAAGTAGACCTTCCACAGCATTTCCTGTGGGGCGTCGCCGCTGTAGGTGAATTCGATGGAAAACGATTCTTCGCCGTAAGGGATGACGTTGTTTGCGGCGGGTTCAAAGCCGGTGATCAAGCCCTGTTCGTCCGCGCCCGTAATCTGCCCGAATACAAAAGGCTCGACCCGGATGTTTCCGCCCGAGGTGGGGAGTTTGCCGGTATATTCGAGCGCGACGGTTGATTCTTTCAGGCGCTTCATTTGTTTCAGGGCAAAATCGCGGATCGCGGCATGGTCTCCGCGGATCAGGTCGGAGCCGGGCGCCTGCGTCCAGGGTTTGGGGTTGTTGTCGAGTGTGTCAATCAGGTTTTGCAGGTCGAGCGCCCCGGCGTCCATGTAATACCATAGGGAGGCGGAGGGTTCGGCGTTGTTGTTGTGGGCGTTGTCCACCTGTTTTTGCGCCTCCGCGATCAACAGGTCGTACTGCGCCTGCGCGTTCTCGAAATCGCCCAGCGCCAGATAACTGATCGCGTTGTTCATTCGCACGCCCAGCACTTCGGGGGTTGCGCCCAGAACGCGCTCGTTGGCTTCGAGGGCTTTTTCGTATTCGCCGACGAGATAATACGTCCAACCGAGATTCCAATTGACGCTGGTGTCGTCCAATCCTTGCGCGCGCGCGGCTTCCATTTCCGTCAGGGCGGTTTGCAGATCGCCCATCGCATAATAGCAAAGCCCGCGCTCGTAATACGCCTTGGCGTAATATTGATTCTCTTCAATCGCGAGGGTGAATTTGTCTATTGCCTCCTGGTGGCGTCCCTGATATTCCAGTCCCACGCCGTCGGCGTACGCCTGAATCGCCTTGGTGTCCACTTCGGGACGGATGAGCAGTTCGAGAAGCGACCACCCCAGCCATAACACGCAGAAACCGACAACGCCCGATCCGACGACGATGAACAGCCAGCGCACCCTGCCCTTCAACGCCATCGAAAGACCGTATAAAGAGAGCGAAACTGTCAGCAGGGTGATCTGCACGATGAGCGAGTCGGCCGTGCTGTCTGTGAAATTGCCAAGTTCAGATTCGGCAAGATAGGTCTCGGAGAGCCGCGTTGATTCGACAAGGTACGACTCCGCCTCATATTTGCTGGAATCGGGCCAGCCTACAGCCGGGTCGAAGTATTGCGGTCCGAGCAGTTTACTCAGGGTCAGAACGCGTTCCTGCAATGCCAGAAGCCGTTCGACCGCGGCGGTATCGCCGTTTTGTTGCGCGGCGGCGATCTGCCAGCCGATCTCCCGCCAGGTTTGGAACGCGCCCTGCCACTCGTAACTGAACTGGATCGCGCCGTTCACTTCGCGCTTGGTGGCTTCGATGGCGTACTGTTGGGCGCGCCTCCGCGCCTGATCTGAGATGTTCGAGGCGTAATTATGGAAGTATGCCGTAATGGCGACCCAGATCGCGACGGAGGCGATCAGAATCGTCGCCATATTCTCGAAGCGTTGTTCTTTGGCGGATTCGGGTTTCATATCATAAATCTCCCGATGACGATTCCGGCGACGCCAGCCAGCCCGGTAAGCGCGCCGAGGATCGCCCAGAAATACTTTATCTTTTTCTCGGTCGCCTGGGCGAGGGTGAAGAACCAGAACGAGAAGGCGATCACGATCATATCTGCGGTAAGAAACGAAGATTGCCGGCGCAAATGGTCCGATTCTTCGAAATAAGGCGCGACGTTCAGGTCGGCATCCTGCGCGTCCTGCGCGAGGGCTTCCTGCAATTCCTGCTCGATATCGTATTGCCCGTCCGGATTGATATATCTCGGCTTGAAGAAAACGGAACTGATTCCGCTTGCCACGCCCCACAGTTCCTGTTGCGCCGCCGCGTTGCGCGCGCTCGTATCCGCGTCCGCCTCCGGGTCGTGCATCAGATAGCCGAGTTCATTATAGCGGAAGTAAGCCGTGAACGCGCGATAATGTTCGTAGGCGTAAACATGGTTGATGATCTCGGCTTTTTGCGCCCGGATTGAAGCGTCCAATCCGGCGAAGTCGTTGTCGCTCGCGTTCGAAACCGCAACCGACGCCAGACACGCAGCCGACGCGCCCAACACCGTCACCAGCGCGGTCAGGACGGCGATCCACGATTTGAAGTTGTTTTGTTTTTCCATACGCTCTTCTCCTGTTGGCGATCGCTCGCATCCGGCGCGTTGCGCCCGCCATCGGCAATCACCCGGCGCCTTTGAGATAGATGCCGGTCGGGTCCAGTTCCTCTCTCAGGATTTTTAATTCCTTCTTTGTGACCTCTTTTGTCGTTTTGATGGAAGCCGCCGTCTTGAGCGCCCAGCCCGTGTTGGATTTCGCCTCTTCCGCCGTTCTGCCTGTGTGCAAAGCCGTGAGGACCATCTCCCCTGAATCATCCGGCTCCAAAATGCCAATGTCGGTGACGACAGCCAGCATCCCGCCGCCGCGCAGTCCGCGTTCCTCGCGCGACCCCTTTCCGTTGATGAAACCGGCTGAGGTCATGAACTCCACCTTTTCCGGGAAGCGTCGTTTCTGGTGCGGGGTCATGATGTAACAGCGGTTTGCCCATGCCGCGATCTCCTGCGAACCGCCGGAACCGGGCAGGCGCACTTTGGGATGCGCGTAATCTCCAATGGTCGTGGCGTTGATGTTTCCGTATTTGTCAATTTGCGCGCCGCCCATGAAACCGACGTCCACGTTGCCGCGCTGGAGATAGTTGGAGAAGATATCGTACATGCTCACCACGGAAAGCGATCCGCTGACAAGGGTCGGGTCGCCGATGGAAAGCGGCAGGCGTTCCGGCTCCGCGCCGATGACGCCCGCTTCGTAGATCATCACGAGGTTGGGCGCGTGAGTCCGTTTGGCGAGGTTGCAAGCCAGGTTGGGTTGACCGACGCCGACAAAGACCACGTCGCCGTCGCGCAACAGGCGCGCGGCGTTGATGATCATTAATTCGGCGGAGGAATATGCGAGTTTGGGCATGTTATCTCCTGTATGTAAAGTTATGGACGGCGCTTCAAGGTCGAAATAAAATCGTCCATGATCTCCGCTGTTTCCTGCGGATGTTCGAGCGGCAGGATGTGGGTGGCGTTTTGCATGGTGTGGATGCGAATCTTCGGATTCCTTATCTTTACAAGCCGTTCGGCGCTTCGCAGAAATGTATCCGTCTCCGCGCCGCGAATGATGAGGGTCGGCGCGTTCAGTTTGGGAAGCCCGCGCCACAGGTCGAAATCGTTGAGGCTGACGCGGTAGATATGCGCCTCCCACTCCGGCGGATAAACCAGTTTGAATCCGCCGCCTTCTTGCGGGGCAGTGATGCCGTTGATGTAGTCTTTCAACCCGGCGTCGCTCATAAAGCGGAAGACGGGCAGTCTGCGATATTTTTGAAAGACTGACTCCAATTCGTCGAACTCGCGCCTGCGTTTCAACGCCGCCGAAGTCGGCAGGTAAGCCCTGTCTGCGACGCCGAACGCAAGGGCGAACTTCCACATCAACATAATCGGCGGGATGAAGAACACCGGATCGAGCAGGATGAGGGCGCGAAATCGCTGCGGTTCGCGCATCGCCGCCCGCAGGGTGACGATGCCGCCGACGGAATGACCGACACCGATGACAGGATCAGTTTCCCGTCTGGAGAGGAAGCGGAGCAGGTCGTCCGAAAATGGATGCCAACTCTTCAACCCGTTTGGATTTGGAGTCGCGCCGTCCCACAGCGGGCGCAGTTTCATCCCGAAGACGCGGTATTGGGTCTGTAAACGTTCAAACAGCGGCTGGTAACATTCCGGCGGGTAGCCGTTGGCGTGGAGAAAGTGAAGCGGCTCGCCGTCGCCGCCTAGATCGAAGTGATTCATTCGCTAATCTGCGCTAATATTTTCCGTAGTTGATCTTCTCGCTGTGCATCGGCTTGACCTTCAACCGCTTGCGCGTTTTCTCGGCGATTTTTTTCCAATAGGCCTTGCGGTCTTTCACGCCGTACACCCATTCGTCGAGATATTTCTGCGTCAGTTCCTTCGATTCGCTGATCTTGTCCCAGGCGAGATAGAACTCGTTGTCGCGGTCGTAATATCCCTGCGAGTAGGATGGGTGGCAGGCGAACGGCGCGTGGCACACTGCGCTGACGACGATGCCGGGAATCATCGTGCGGTTCGGGTCGGAGCGGATGACGGATTCGTCAACGATTTCCTCCGCCGTGAGGATGACCTTCTTCGCGGCGAAGGCGGCTTCTTTCTGTTCGCCGATGATCCCCCACAGGTGGGCGTTGCCGTTCTTGTCCGCCCGCTGGACGTGGACAATCGCCACATCCGGGTTGAGGGCGGGGACGACGATCACATCCTTGCCGCCGTAGGGGTCCGGGATGCGCTTGATGCGCGGATTGACCCGTTCCAAATCCTCGGCGCCGGTCTGCTTCATCGGCAAAAACGGCAGCCCCGCGGCGCCCGCTTGCAGGCGGGTGATCATCCCGAAGTGGGAGTATTCCTCCCATTCCAATTCGCCGCGTTCGATCGCGCCGCGTACGATGCGCAACGAACCCACGCCGGGATTGCCCATGTACGAGAAGACGACCTTCTTCGCGCATCCTGCCGCGACCATCTGGTCGTAGATCAGGTCGGGGGTGGCGCGCGCAAGCGTGAGGTTCTTTTTTCCCTGGCGGATGATCTCATGCCCTGCGGCGAAGGGAATTAAATGTGTGAACCCGGCGGCATAGACCGCATCGCCGTCGCCTACAAAATCTGCAATTGCCTGTTTGAGCGGTATCAGTTTCGACATGACTTGATTTGTTTATCCTTTTTTATCTTTGCTTTCTCCTCCGCCCTTGCCCTTGCCCCACCCGGCGCGCATCTTGCCCAACGCGCCCTTGAACCAGGAGAAGCGGTTTGCCGGAGGCGGAGGCGCTTTCTTCCTGCGAAAATAGTACCCAACCCCCACCAGGATCACCGCGAGGAAAAAGTAATCGAATTCGACCTTGTCCGCCACGTCGGAAACGACGAAAAGCAGGAAGACCCCCATCCCCATCACAACGAAGAATGTTCCGACGCGGACTTCGATTGGGTCGTCGTTTTCCATGCCCATATTTTACCGCAAGGGATTTTGGCGCGGATGGACCTTCAACTCATAGCCATTCCTGAAAAATCAATTGACTTTTCCGATTCCAGCCTTCAAACCTTCCAACCTTTCAGTTCCACACGCAAACATCGTCGCCTCGATCTGTCGTTTGGTCAATTTCATCATCTCAACGGCTTTTTCTGTCGAAACTGCCGCCGCTTTCAGGAACTTCCCTGCCATGCCGCCCAATGTCGCGCCGAGGGCGACACACTTGGCGATGTCGAGTCCGTCTTTGAGTCCGCCGCTGGCGAAGATGATTATATCGGGGACGGCCTTCCTGACATTGAGAATCGATTCGGCTGTGGGAATGCCCCAGCCGACGAAGGTCGCCGCGAGTTGACGGGTGAATTCGTCCGGCGCGCGGTGCATTTCCACTTGAGACCAGCTTGTGCCGCCCGCGCCCGCCACGTCAATGGCGGAGACGCCGCAATCGGCGAGCAGTTTGGCTGTTCTCTCGGAGATGCCCCATCCGACTTCCTTTGCAATCACAGGGACTTCGATTTTTTTGCAGACTTCTTCGATCTTTTTGGCGATTCCGACCCAGTTTGTATCGCCGGCGTCTTGCACCGCTTCTTGCAACGGATTGAGGTGCAGATATAAAGCGTCCGCTTGGATCATCTCCACGGCTTTGCGGCATTCGTCAATGCCGTAGCCGTAGTTCAATTGGACGGCGCCCAAATTGGCGAACAACAAAATATCCGGCGCGGCGCGGCGAACCTGAAATGTTTTGGCGTGTTCGGGGCGTTCGATGGCGGCGCGCTGACTGCCGACTCCCATGGCGACTTTACATTCCTGCGCGGCTTCGGCGAGGCGCAGGTTGATGGTCCCGGCTTCGTCCGTGCCGCCGGTCATGGAACTTATCAGCGTAGGCGAGGCCAGGGTCTTGCCGAACAGGTTCAGGCTTGTGTCGAGCCGGTTCAAATCCACTTCGGGCAGGGCTTCATGGACAAAGCGATAGTTCTCCAGCCCAGTCGTCAAGCCGGAGCGGACATCCTGCTCTAAGTTGATTCTAATGTGGTCGGCTTTCCGCTGGTCGATCGGCGCAACTTTTGTCATGAGGGGGTGTTCCTGTGTTTGATTGACGGCTTGACAATGCGAGCCATGCGATTACAATTTTCATCAAAATCCAACTGGAGGATGTCATGTCAGACACTTATACCGAATTGAAGACGATCATCAAGGACCTGTTGAATGTGGACGAAGCGAAGATCACGATGGAAGCGCGCTTCCGCGAGGAACTCGAAGCCGACTCGCTCGACCTGGTTGAATTGATCATGGCTTTTGAAGACAAGTTCGGCGCGGAGATCTCGGACGAAGACGCGCAGAAGATCACCACCGTCGGCGAAGCCGTCAAGTATATTGACGCGAACCGCAAGTAATTGATTTTTGCGATTATAACCTTAGAGCCGCCCATGCCGGGCGGCTCTTTGTGCGTTTAATAAGTCATTGCGAAGGGCGTTTCTGAGCGAGTGTTTGTCGAGCGAAGTCGAAGGAATTACCAGGAGGCCGCTTCGTTGTCGCTCCGCGCCTCCTCGCAACGACACGGTTTACCGCAACAGCGTCGGGATCTCTTCCGGATGCTTTGCGACCTTGACTCCGGCGGCTTCGAGGGCTTTGACCTTGTCCGCCGCGGTTCCGGCTCCGCCTTCGATGATGGCGCCTGCGTGTCCCATGCGTTTTCCGGGAGGGGCGGTTTGACCGGCGATGAAGGAGGCGACGGGCTTGGTCATCTTTGCGCGGATGAATTCCGCGGCCCTTTCCTCTTCATTGCCGCCGATCTCGCCGATCATGATGACTTTTTCGGTTTTTGGATCGTGTTCGAACATTTCCAACACGTCGGTGAAGTTTGTGCCGTTGACCGGGTCGCCGCCGATGCCGACGCAGGTGGACGCGCCCATGCCGAGGTTTTTCATGGCATAAAGCACTTCGTAAGTCAATGTGCCGGAGCGCGAGACCACGCCGACGTTGCCGGGGATGGCGATGTTGCCGGGGATGATTCCCACTTTGGCTTCTCCGGGTGTGAGCAAGCCGGGGCAGTTCGGTCCGATCAGGCGCGCGCCTTTTTGATCGAGGTAATTGCGCACACGCATCATGTCGTGGATGACGACTCCTTCGGTAATGCAGACGATGAGCGGAATGCCGGCGTCTGCGGCTTCGAACATGGCGTCCGGCGCAAAGCGGGCGGGGACGAAGATGATCGAGGCGTTGGCGTCGGTCGCTTCCTTTGCGGTTTTGACCGAGTCGAAGACGGGGATTTTTCCGTCCAGCACCCATTCGCCGCCCTTGCCGGGCGTGACGCCGCCGACGATGATGTTGGAATAAGCGGCCATTTGCGCGGTATGAAATAAACCTTCGTTGCCGGTGATGCCCTGCACGAGAAGGCGGGTATTTTTATCTACTAAGATGCTCATGGTGTCCTATCCCTTTGCCGCGGCGACGGCTTTCTTCGCCGCATCCGCCAGGGTTTCGGCGGTGATCATGTTGGCGTTCTCCAGCAGGCGGCGTCCCTCTTCGGCGTTTGTGCCGACGAGGCGCACAACCATCGGAACTTTTGGTTTGACTTCCTCCATGGCGGTTAAAATTCCGCGCGCGACTTCGTCACAGCGGGTGATGCCGCCGAAGATATTGAACAAAACGGCTTTGACGTTTGGGTCGGTGAGGATGATGCGCATGGCGGCGGCGACCTTCTCCGCGCCCGCTCCGCCTCCCACGTCGAGGAAGTTGGCTGGCTCGCCCCCGAAGAGTTTGATCACATCCATGCTGGTCATTGCCAGTCCTGCGCCGTTGACCATGCAGCCGATGTCGCCGTCCAGTTTGATGAACGAAAGACCGTACTTGCGCGCCTCGATCTCAGCCGGGGCGTCTTCGTCGGTGTCGCGCATTTCATTCAATTCGGGCTGGCGAAAAAGCGCGTTATCGTCAATCATCATCTTGCCGTCGAGCGCGATCATCTTTTTGTCTTTGGTGATGACCAGCGGGTTGATCTCCGCCAGCGACGCATCCGTGCTTTGATAGACCTGCCATAATCCCAGGGCGATTTTGGCGAAGTCCTTCCAGTAATCGCGGGGCAGATCTATCGAGACCGCCACGTCGCGCGCCTGATATTCGCGCAGGCCGAGCAAAGGGTCAATGTTAACTTTGATGATCTTCTCAGGGGTTTTGACTGCGACTTCTTCAATATCAATACCTCCGGCGGCGGAGGCGATTAACACCGGTTTCTTCGCCGCGCGGTCGTCGGTGATGGCGAAGTAGATTTCCTGGTCAATGGCGGAGGCTTCGTCCACCAATACCTTGCGGACTGGGAGTCCCTTGATTTCCATGCCGAGGATTTGAGTCGCAAGTTGTTCCGCTTCGGCGGGGTCCTTGGCGAGTTTTACGCCGCCGGCCTTGCCGCGCCCGCCCACCAACACCTGCGATTTAATGACAACGCGGCCGCCGAGCTCTTCTGCGATTTGTTTCGCTTCCTGAGCGGTAGCCGCGACTCGTCCCTTGGGAATCGGGATGCCGAACTTTGAAAAGATGTTTTTTGATTGGTACTCGTGAAGTTTCATGCTTCTCCCTCGAAGGGTTTGTTTTGCCGTAAAGCACGGGCATTATACACCAGAAAAAAATCAGACCCTAAAGGATTTGAGATCCCTGGCGAGCAAAGACCGTTTCTTAAGTACACGGATTTGACGGATTGCGCGGACTGGCGCGGATTTAATAACTCACCTTACGCAAGGCGGCATTTGGTTAGGAAATGCGCTTGCAGATGAGTCGATGACCATCCACGAATATTCACGAATAAACGAATAGGCGCGCCAACATTCGCGAATTCGTGACTTTATTCGTGGACGGTTCGTGAGGATGGCAAAAGTGCTTAACATGAGTTAATAAGAGGTTTTTCCCGTGAGAATCCGTGAAATCCGCGTAATCCGTGTCCAAAAAGGACTTAAGAAACACTCTCTTAGGGTCTTGGGAACTACGGTAATGTAAACCGCATGATGCGGTTAAAGACTCCGTCCGTGACCCAGACCTTTCCTTCCGGGTCCACTGCGATGCCCGAAGCGAGCCCAAAGCCTGCGTTCGTATCTCCGTAGTCGCCCCAGACGCGAATCACTTCGCCGTCCGAATCGAATTCGATCACGCGATAACCTTCCGGGTCGGTGACGAAGACGTGCAGGTCGTCGTTCACCGCGATGAACGGTTTGTTGTCGAGCGATTGCCCGAACCAGCCGAAGATGTCCCATTGTTTGTCGGCGCGGAATACAAGCGAACCGTCTTCCATGACCGGCTTGAAGGTCTGAACGCGCTGATTCCACGCGTCGGCGACGTAGACCGTTCCATTCTTGTCCACGGCGACGCTCGTCGGTTCGTCGAACTGACCGGGGTCGAATCCCGCCGAGCCGAATTCGGTGATGTAGTTTCCGTCCGCGTCGAAGACGACGATGCGTTTGTTGCCCGTATCGGTGACGTAGACCCTGCCTTCGGAATCGACCGCCAACCCGCGCGGACCGTAGAAGAGGGGCGGCTCATTGCCCTGACCGAAGGACCCCCACGCTTTTAGGAACTTTCCCGAGGCTGTGAATTTTTCGATGCGGTGATTCCAGGTGTCCGCGACATAAACCGAGCCGTCCGGCCCGACAGCCACGCCCCAGGGTTCGTTGAAGGTTCCGTCGCCGATCGGCGCGCTGACTCCGTCTGCGAAAGTTCCCCATTCGTGCAAGACCTTGCCTTCCAGGTTGATGTGCAGGATGCGATGATTGTGAGAATCTGCCACGTAGAGCGTCCCGTCCCTGGCGAAGGCAATCGCGCGCGGCGCGTTGAGGATCACGGGTTCCGCCAGGGTTGAGTCGAACGTCAAGTCGGCGGCAATGACGGTGTATTTGCCTTCCGTCGGGTCTTGCGCCTCGATTTCGCCGCTTGGAGCCGCGCCGTAGTTCCAGATCTGAGTCGCCACATCCTTGCGGATGTAGAGCCGCATCTGGTCTGCCGGTTGCCAGGCGGAGAGGGTTAGATCGGAGCGACCTTTTGCCTGGGCGTACAGGGTGTAATCGCGATTCAACCAGATCTGCAGGAGTCCCGCCCGAATCTGCGGGTTGGTAAAGCCTTCGCAGAAGCGCGAGTAATCTTTGAACTTGTTGAGTTTAAAGACGCTGAGCGCGCCGGAGCAGGCGTAGGTCTCCGGGAAGTCCTCGTAGTAGTAAACCCCCAAGGTTTGCTCATCCTTGCGGATGTAATATTTGAATTCGCCGTCGGCGATCTCCCAACGCCGATCCGTTCTTTTCTTTTTAACTTTTGCGTCGTCGGCGAGGGGTCTGCCCGCTTGTTCGAACTGGGCGCGGACTTCGGTTGGAATTTGCCCCGCGTTCAGTTCGTCGGCAAATTGAGGTTCGATGCCGAGCAGGAAGATTCCACGGTCGCTGACCAGTCCGAAGTAATCCTGCATGGGCCACCACATGCGGATATAGTCCACGCGGTAATAGCCGGGACCGATGGCGGGGTCTATCTTGCTGAAATTTTTCTCGTCCACGATGATGACGACGGATTCTCTCAGGGAACGGGTGGGCTGGTCGAAGGAGCGCTGGTTGGTGAAATCGCGCAGGTACCAGACGAAGGGCCACGAAACGCCCGTGTCCGGCGCGGAGGCGTCGTAGGCGAGCGGCATGCTCAAGTCGCCGGCGGTTCGCAGTGAGATTTCCTCCGCCTGTTGCATGACTTCTTTTATGCCAGCCGCGCCGTGCGCGTATACGAGGAATTCGGTCGCCTGATCGTAGGTAATGTAGGAGGCGCGGAAGGACGCCCTCACGGTGAACACGGCGAGAAAGCCGAATATCACAAGAGTGAAAACGCGCCGGATGTCTCTCGTAGTCCATTCGCGCATGAGGTATACCGCGCCGCCTGCGGCAAGGACTGCGACAATGAGGGGCAGCAGGAATCCGGCGGTGGCTTGCAGTTGTTCAAGCGACTGTCCTTGAAACGGAGGGACCGGCAGGTTTAGGGCGTAGGCGGCGTTTGCCGCGCCGAGGATGAAGATCGTCGCCGCGGCGAGACCGGCCGGCATCCGCTTTTGTTTGAGCGCCTCCCAGTCGGCGACGTCTATGATGTTTCCAAGCGCCCAGCCGGTGATGAGAATCATGGGCCAGGCGATGTGGTAGGTTAACCAGGGCATCCGTTCGCCGGCGAAGGTGAAGGAGAAGAAACTGAGGAGGCTCCACCAAGCCAGCAGGCTGAACATGTTGATAAAGTTCATTTCGCGGGTGTAGCGTTCTTGTTCTTCCGGGGTGGGAGGGGCGTTCGTTTCCCAGTTTCCGTCGAACGTCCCGTCAATCATATCCTCCTCCCAGGCGGGCGGCAGGGAAATTCTTCGGCGGAAGCCGAGGATGAGGGCGAGGATCAAGCCGAGGGCGGGGAGGAATTCATAGACGGGAATCTGGACGAGCAGGTAGTAATACCAGGGCTGGCTGCCACGTTCCACGCCGTGCTGGACGAGCCAGTAGCCGAGCGAGCCGATCGTCCCTGTGAAAAAGCCGTTTGTGTTGGTGAAGACAGTGGTGTAGAGAATGACGTAGGGGACCCAAAACAGGAGCGACGCTTTCCACCACTTGGAGGGATTCCAGATCATGCCGATCATGACTGAAATAAGGAAAGTCAGCAACAGACATGCGCCGATGATCAGGATGGAGCGCCAGTTCCCGGCGAGGGCGTCCAATTCGGGCGCGCTGGTGGGGATGGCGATCCCCGTCATATTAATCAGGAAGGGCGATAGTTGCGGAAGGACGATCGTGCCTGCGACCATCATTAGTTCGAATGAGCGGTTGGATTTCAGCCGCGCCCAGGTATAGCCGCGGATCAGGAAGAAGGCGGTCGCGATGAATGCGATCACTGCGGCGGCGGCGAAGACGAAGGTCAGGGAAACAGATCCCGGCTCGGACGGGGTTGGAGGCGGAGCGTCCGGGATGGCGGGTTGGGCGGTTTCGGCGGCGGCGATCGTCCCTTCGTCGCGGGTGTAGAGTCCGTATCCCAGCGTCCATCCGGCAAGCAGGATCGTTGCGCAAAGAGAGACGATGAACGCGCGATAGTCGCCCGCGGCGCCTCTCCAGGGGGTTCGGGAGACCTGTACAATGAAATAGACTGCGAGGTAGACCAGCGCCTGGGCTGTGTAGATGAAGGAGGTTTCCTTGGCGGTGAAATGGATCATCAGGGCGAAGGCGAGCATGTACAGGTATTTGCGCCCGCCCGATTCGAGGTGTCGCAACATGGCGTAGAGCATGAGGATGCCGGAGAAGCCGACGAAGGCTTCGTTGCGCACGTAGCGCCCGTAATACAGCATGTAGGGCGATATGACGAGCAGGAAACCGGCGATCAGCGCGCCCCATTTGCCGAGATATTTGCGCCAGTACCAGACCATCCATACGGTGGCTATGCTGAACAGGACGGCCGGGATGCGCGCGGTGAAATCGCTTGCGCCGAAAAGAAAGTAGGAGAGCGCGATCAAATGAAACTGAAGGGGACCGTGCATCATGGGGGAGTGTTCGTAGCCCTGCCCGCGATACAAAAGCCATGAAAAATATGTGTGCAGGCTTTCGTCGTGACTCATGACGCGCGAGCCAAGATCGTAAAAACGGGTAGCGATGGCAAGTAAAAACACCAGCGCAAAAATCAGGATTTCGTTTGTCACGGCGGGCAGCGCGGAGTGGATGGGACGGTCGAGCCAGTTGCGTTTTATATCCATTGATTGTTACCTTGAACGTGAAGTTTTTCGTTTTAAATTGGCGCGATGATATTGGCGATAGTTTAGCGCGGCGTGAGAGAGTATTATAACAGGCGCATCCGGCTTGACTTTTCCCTCTTTACTTGGTAATATCGGCGGGCTTTACTAAACGATGCGGGGTGGAGCAGTGGCAGCTCGTCGGGCTCATAACCCGAAGGTCACAGGTTCAAGTCCTGTCCCCGCTACTTTTGACCAGATGTTCTCATCTGGTCAATTTGTTTTAAGTGTGCATGCAAAACATGCCAGGTAACCTGCTCCCAGCGCCGTCCCCGGCGCGGGATTTCCCTCGTAAACCGCCGCCGCCCACAGGGGGCTTCGCACAGGACGGCGGCTTGAGCGGAGGCGCTGACAACCTTTGCTTGCACACTGTTTTAACGCGTCAGGCGGATTTTTGATGATGCGGCGGTAAAATATGGGTATTGTTGCGGCGCGGCGGACGCGCCATTTGTGGAATCTTGATGGGATGCGGCGACAACCTGACATGTGGGAAGACCAGCGGATTCAACAGGCAATTTTGGCGGCGCGCGCCGGGCGGGAATTGACCGCGCGGGATATGTTCCTGGATATTGTGCGCGACCAGCCGCATAATGAAACGGCGTGGTTGTGGCTGATCGGACTGCTGGACGACCCCGAAGATTGTATCGAAGCTTGCGAAAGGGCCTTGATGATCAACCCCGGACGCGCGCCGGTGCGCGAGCGTCTGAATCAACTGCTGGCGGAGCGGGAACAACGGCTGGCTGAGGAAAGGGCAAGGGCGGAGGAGCAAGCCCGAACGGCGCGCAAGGCGATGAAACCCGACGACCGGGAGTCCGCGCTCATGCTGGCGCGGCATCTGACCGCGTCGCAACACGCCGGGCCCGAAGCGTGGCGTTTTCTGTCCGAGGCTTCGACCGACATCAATGAGCAGATCGGCGCATTAAAAAAATTATTGGAGTTTGAGCCGGGGAACGCTCGCGTCAAGAACAAAGTGAGACAGCTTAACCATTTTATCGAAGACCCGTTCGACCTTGCTTCATTTTATACGGAGAGGGGCGAGAGGGAAAAGGCAATCGCGGCCTATCAAACGGCGGCCATGGATCCCAGGTTCAAAAAACGCTGGAACGAAATTTACTGGAAGATGGCGAGCCTGCAAAGACAACGCGAGGAGCAAATTGCGCACATCCCGCCTTTGGTTTCGATCGCGCGCCTGACCTTTGCTCCGACGCTGTTGTACGTTGCGCTGACTCTGGTGCATGTGGGCGTCAACCCGTTTGCCAACCCCCAGCCGCTTTTATGGTCCGGTTTCTTTGTCGTCCTGCTTGGCGGGTTTATGAACGCGCTGGCGGTTGTGCGCTCTCACAATAAAATCTGGGCAGTGTTGTTCCGGACGGCGGCCGCGCACAGCACGCCCGCGATGCGTTTTATAATGGCGACCGGCGGCTGGATTTTGATTGCGCTTCCCCATATCCTGCTGTTTCTCCTGGCAGTCATGCGGATCAAGGACATCGGATCGGGACTGGAGATCGGATTATGATTCCGCTGAACGACGACCAGCCCAACCGATATGGCTCGATCCCTTTTGTGACCATCAGCCTGATCGCGCTCAATACGGCGATTCTCTTCTGGGAGTTTTCTCTGCCTTTCGATATTTTGTGGAAAGTCATCTGGTTCTTTGGCTTCCGCCCCAGCGTCATTTGGGCGCAGGAGGGAGCGGGCATGCTATCCTCCATAACCGCCATGTTCCTGCACGGCGGCATCGCCCACCTCCTGGGAAACATGCTTTTCCTATGGGTCTTTGGGCGGCGGGTGGAGGATGCCTGCGGTCCCGCGCGTTTTTTGATCTTTTATTTGTTCGCGGGCGTATGCGCGGACTTGATCACCGCCATTGTCCAGCCGCATGAATCCATTCCAGGAATCGGCGCCAGCGGCGCGATCTTCGGCGTGATGGGCGCCTATCTGATCCTGTTTCCTGAAGGGCGCATCCGGACTCTGTGGTTTATTTATTTTATCCCGGCCTGGCCGCATATTCGCGCAGTTTGGTTTATCTTTTATTATTTGATCGTTCAAATTCCGCCCGCGTTGGATACATATTTAAACGGCGTTCAATACGGCATAGGATATTGGGCGCACCTGGGCGGCTTCTCCGCCTGTATTTTTATTTTGCTGTTCCTCAGGCACGAGGCGTTTGCCCGCTACATGAGCAACGTGGGCGTATGACGCCACGCCGTCCATTTGGAAAGGTCGCGCAAAGTCATGGAAGAAGCGCATAAAAACAAAATACGCGCGCGCGTTTTGAATCGCGGCACATTTGTGCGGGCGGTTTTTTCAGGCTGTCAAAAGGGGGCGGCGCTGGACTGGGAAAAGGTTGTCATCCGCCCGGTGGAGGTGCGGAGCGCTTATCATTTGCAGTTCTCGTTCTTCGACGCCAGAAAGGATGTCTCGAAGAATTTTAATACCGAAGACGCCGCCTCGAAACTGGACGAGATGACGAACCTCCCGTTTCGAAATATCTTTATCGAAAATACGGACGGAAGCCTGCAGGTCAACTTCTCGAGAAAGGGACAGGCGACGTTCCATGAACGCCGGGCGGCGGGCGCGCCGACGAAGATTGATCTATCCCATAACCGCGAGAAACGGCGCATCCTTACCCCGCAAAACGCAGGCAGTTTCCTCGAAGCGGCCGGAATATTGACCCGCGACGGCGGAATCAAAGCGGACGTGCGGAACAAGTATGTGCAGATCAACGAATTCCTGCGCCTGGTGGAGGAAACAGGCGCGTTTGAGGAGTCGCGCGAAGCGCCGCTCCACATAGTGGATTTTGGCTGCGGCAGCGCGCATTTAACGTTTGCCCTGTACTTCTATCTCCGCCATATTTTGAACCGCGACGCGCGCGTAACGGGCGTGGACGTCAAGCCTGACCTGATGGCGCGACATCGTGAAACGGCTAAACGCCTGGGCTGGGATTATGCGACGTTTGAGACGGGAAGCATATCGGATTATCAGACTTCCGCAGCCCCCGACATGGTCGTCGCGCTCCATGCCTGCGACACCGCCACCGACGACGCCATCGCGCAGGGAATCCGCTGGGGGAGCAAGGTCATCCTCTGCGCGCCGTGCTGTCAGCATGAGTTGCAGACTCAAATGGCGCGAACCGACCTGCCCGAAGCGATGGCGTCGCTGCTCGGGCACGGCATCCTCTTCGAGCGAATGGGCGACCTGCTCACGGATTCATTCCGCGCCGCAATATTGCGCATCATGGGCTATCGCGCGGACATCACGCAATTCGTCCCCATTGAACACACCGCCAAGAACCTCATGATTCGCGCCGTGAAGACCTCGGAACCGGGGAAAAATACCCGCTGGCTGGAAGAGTATCGAAATTTGAAGGCGCAGTGGAAGGTTACGCCATATCTTGAGAAATTGTTGGGCGGGAACTTGACCCGCTATTTTTGAAACGGCTCGGACGAAGACGAGAGCGTATTCCGTCCATCGGGCTTTATCTTCGCCGCGCGCCCGCGCGGGGATGAACCCCCGCGCTATTCCTACAAACCCCGCTAAAGCGGACTATCCCAAATAATCGGAGTTTCACCATGACAGACTACGACGCAATCATCATCGGTTCGGGCGCGGGCGGGCTGACAGCCGCCCTCGCATTGGCGCGCGCGGGCAAAAAAGTTCTCGTCCTCGAACAACATGACCGGCCGGGAGGCTGGACGCACTCCTTCACGCTGAACGGATACCGCTTCAGCCCGGGCGTGCATTACATCGGCGCTTTGCAGGAGGGCGGCGGCTTGCGTCGCATTTACGACGGGCTGGATGTGTCGCAGGATTTGGCGTTCGTTGAACTCAACCCCGATGGGTACGATCACATCATTGTG
>WBZR01000134.1_pt1 | contig 130613 bp, 113 predicted proteins | sample 5204231 | NCBI WGS metagenome assembly WBZR01 (sample SAMN12412403, study PRJNA552823) | activated sludge metagenome | isolation source: activated sludge from anammox sidestream of wastewater treatment plant... | place: USA: Virginia | collected 2017-08
GGAGATAATAGTCAATTACGACTCGCCACCCGATGATGGCAGCCGCAGTCAGGTTGATGATCGCAAAAACAGAGAGAGCCGCAGTTACGCTCAACCACCGACGGCGGAAGACCAGAAAAAGAGTCAACGGCCAAAAGATCAGTTTGAAAGAAATGGCCGCGCCCAACAGCGCGCCTCCCCGCCATTGCCTGCCATTGCGCAGATTCAACCAGGCCCCGGTAATCAGCAACAGCAGGATGGTGTTAATCTGTCCAAGGATTAAACCTTCCCAGATGTGACTCCATCCCAAGGCTGTCCAGGCCGAGAGAATCATCACAAGCGGATTGACTGAGCCATTAAGCCACCGGAGTAACAAAAATACGGAAGCCACCAGACAAAGTACCTCGACCAGCAACCAGATTCTGGCGGCTTGTAGGTAGCTGAAGAAAGTAAGCGGCAGAGAAAAGATCGCCAGCCAGGGCGTGTGCGGCGTGGGGTGTGCAAACACCCACTTGGCATTTGTCTGAAACCGGTTGTTCAATTCGGGCAGAGGTTGGTAGGGATTCACGTCACTGCGCGCCGCCCTGGCCATCAGATATTCCTGGATAAAATCTTTACGCAAGACGTTATCAGGCTTGAGCGATCTGAGAGCCAGTCGAAAGCCGCTGAAACCGAAGAGTACGGCAAACAGCAGCAATGGTATTTTTAAACGGCGCAAAAGAGTCATCGGGTCTGAATCCTTTTTTGCCTCACGCGATTGATCGTTCGCGCGGCCATCCAAAGCAGCATCACTCCCCAGGCAGTCAATGAGAGCGCCTGCGAAACGCGTTGCGAAATCTGCCTGACTTCATAGTCGAGCGTCAACCGATGCGCTCCAGCGGGAATGTCAATCAACATCAGTCCGCTGCCCTGCTCGGGCGTAATCGGAATTTCGCGTCCATCGAGACGGGCGACCCAGTGCGGATAGTTATAGGTCTCGATTCGCGCGCGCGCAGGCTCTTCGCTTTCGATCAGAAATTCGCGGCGGCTGACGCCGAGTTTTTGCGAGACGACACGGCCACGCCCCGCGATGATTGAAACTCCGCCCGGTTCCTGAGTGGGCGGATAAAAATTGAAATCCGATCCGGGAGGACGGAAATAGATTTGATTGGCGGAGTTGAAGATGTATCTCAGATCGTCTTTGTCCTGCAGCCTGCGCGCTTCATCAGGCGTAATTCCACGCGCTGTGAGCAGGTCGGCGACTTGCGCGCGAGTAGTGTTCGATTCATCCAGCCGCGCGAGCATGAACGTGAGCGCCGCGTTGAAGATCACGACCCAGGTCAGAAACGCCGAAATCCGCATTCGTGATTTGGGATTGAGCGCCGGCCAGGCCTCGATGACCGCCGCCGCGAGCAACCCGCATCCGAGCGCCACGAGAGGTTGAAAGCGCCAAGGAAATTGAATGAATTTCAACCCTGGCAGATAACGCCACAGAGGCCCCGATACCGGCAGTGAAATAAGCAGTCCGAATGCCGCGAGCGCAAGACCGAACCACGCGGTGGAACTTAGACGGGCAGGCGTCTTCTGCGGCGAAAGAATTTTTCGGATCATCAGGCCGAGTAGCAAAGCCATCGCTGTTTGCGCGAGCGTGATCATGCTGGCGACGTGATTGATGTCGGCCCATGATTGCCGGTACGCGCTGCCGTCGGGCGATTTCGCAAACAGGAAGTAGTTGCGGTAATCCTGTTGAACCGTTTGGAGGCGGATTTGCGTCCACCCGGATTCGACCCACTGCGGCCACAGAAAAAACGCCGTGAGCGCAAGCGTGATCACGCCCGCCCCGGCCAGGCGCGCCAGACCGCGCCAGCCGAAATTCGGCAGATAGATCAGCGCCATCAGACAAATGGCCACCGCGCAGAGATAAGTCGTGATCGCGTGGGTAAGGATGAGCGCGCTGAAGCTCACCGCGAAAATTGCAACGCTTCGCGCGCGCCTGTCTCCGCCGAGCAGTAAATGAGCGCCGAGCAGCGAAAATGGAAGCAGGCTCAGGCCCGCAGCGTTGGCCATAAACGCCCGGTGTAGCGCGATCAACGGATAGGCGGGCAGCAGAACGTAGATCGAGGAACAGATCAGACTCTGACGGTGATTGAAAAACTGTCTGGCGAAAATGTATGAAGCGGCTTGCGCGATTATCAGAATGAGCAGGGAAAGAATTTTGAGAGAAGCGAGAGCGTCAATCCTAAGCAACTTCATAAGCGCCGCGCTTAGCAGGTAACTGAGCGGCGGGTAGAAAGTAAAGATAGCGTCGCCGCGTCCCCCGTCCAACAGGCCGGCCCATCTGGGGAAGACCTCGCCTTCGGAAAAACTGCGCTCGAAGGATCGCGTGATGTGGTAATGGAGCGGCAAATCGCCCTGAACGCCGAAGGCCGGATGCGTTATTCTAGCGAAGGTCAGCAGCGCGCCTACAAAGATCCAGACCGCGAAAAGCAGGATCGCTTGTTTAAGCGGCGGCAGCTTCGAGCTTGAAGATCCGCCATTTGATTCCGTGTGATTCATTTGCCCAGAGGTCTATGCGCGTGATCGTATTCGGGGGCGAGATAATGTCACAAATCGAAATCGAAGGCCAAATTGATGTAAGCCCTTGCCCATAAAAAGCGATGGGAAAAGTGGGAGGGGCTATTTCGCCGATTCTTTCGCGGAACGAATTTCCCCTTGATCAATCCAGGGTTTGTGGCTAGAATGCGCCCGCATTTTGTTCCTTATTGTTGATCAAGCTGACACGTAAGGTGGCGGCGCCAAACGGTCGTAGGCGTCAACAATTCCGTCCCCCCGAAAAAACATACAAAATCCAATGCTGCTGAAGCGCCTGTCAGGGGAGGTGGCATCTTCAAGGTAAGATTTGGATGTATTTGTCCCTTACCCGCGAGATGTTTTGTTGTTGACCGTATGTCAGATCATCAATGAAGGGCAGGAGGTAAATTACAACCATCTTCACCCTAGAAGTTGCCGGATGCCTTAGCGGATCGGCCTGAATCAACCCCCTGGGTTATATCCACGCAACCGCGCAACTTGAGTTAAACAATAACCAGGCAAAAAATAGGAGGAAACCATGATCAGTAGGTTCATTAAGGATGAACAAGGGCAGGATATCGTTGAATATTCGCTGTTGTTGGTTTTGATCGGCGCCGCAGCCGTTTTCGTGCTGACTGCGATGGGTCAAAGCATCAGCCAGATTTTCAGTAAGATCAATGTCAGGCTGACGTCCGCGAACAGCGCCATTTCATAAGTCAAACACGATCAAAGTAGACCCTGGGCAAGACCCTGTACCGCCCGTGGTCGCCAACTCGCCTTCAATTTCGGAAGGCCTGCGATTACCTATAAATTATAGATTCGATTCAGCCGCCGGAAATTGCCCCACAGCGCTCATTGAGTTCGCTGTCGAGCGGCTGGACATTGTTGAATAGGTTGTAACCCCAGATAGACGCACCTCACCGAGTGGCATTCCGTGATCCAATGGCTGCGCCTTTTGGCCAAGCCATTCGGCTACGTCTTTTCGGCTAGTATTTGAACTTGCCCGTATTTGAATTTGTTTGACTGTTTAGCACCAGCGTGGAATGCCCCACATCGTCACGCTCACTCATCGTAATTCAATAGCTCTAGGATCATCGTTAAATTTGGTGTCCGATGATCCTATGGCTGTGTTTTCCAGCAGCCATAGGTTGTTGGGCAGAATCTGGCAGGAGAGAGAGTTTTGCAGAGTGAAGTCTCCGCAGGTTTGCTCACCGCGTTCGTCATCGCAGTTTCGATTTTTGACATCCGCGAACGCCGCATTCCCAACCTTCTTGTCTTTCCCGCTGCGCTGATTGGTTTGACGCTCAATTCGATTTTGCATGGCTGGGTAGGACTAGGCTCTGGATTGAAGGGCCTGGTTGTCGGGTTTGCGTTGCTCTTTATCCCCTACCTGGTCGGAGGGATGAAGGCGGGTGACGTGAAATTCCTGGCGGCGATAGGAACTTTCACCGGCGCGACTGACGTTGTCAGGGCGCTGCTTGCTACTCTGCTTTTTTACCCGCTGCTTGCGGCCCTCGCTGTGAGCAGGGAGAGAAAGCTCAAACTCACTTGGTTGAGGTTTCGGCGGGTTCTATTCAATTTTCTGAGCTTCTTCATCCCCGGATTGCGCCTCCACGCAATCCGGCTTGACGGACAGGATGACAAGAGCATCCCTTCGGCGACGACGCCTTTCGGCGTCGCGATTGCCGCCGGAGCATTGATCGCGATTTACACGAACTTCTTGCGTTGACCGCAACCTTTCGCATTGCTTTCCACCCCCATTGTCTGGAAAAATGACCAGACCACATCCTTTGCTTCTCACAGAGAGGTACGCATATGAGAACGCTTACGAGTTACCCTTATCGGTATCGGCGGAAAATCACGCGGAGAAGCGAGCAGGGACAATCATTTCTCGAATTCGCCTTGATCGTGCCGGTTCTGTTTCTTATGCTGCTTGGCGTCACAGTCATCTCACAGGGGTTCAACCTGCAGATGGTTCTGTACGGAGCGTCTTACGAAGGCGCGCGGGTCTGGGCGAAGAACCCGGCGGGCGGCGATGGAATCCATTGCATGCTACCCGCTTGCGATCCCAATTTGGGCACAACGAACAACTTCGAGAAGTATGTGATTCCCGTTGTGCGTCAGTACATCACGAACAATGGGTTCGAGGGCGCCAAAGTCCGCTTTTTTGCCACAGATCAGCGCGGATATCAGAACGCCCTGAGCATCATTGGCAATAATCCGCAATGGGTCAGAGTTACTTTGCTCTATCCGTACGAACTGCCGCTGGGAAACCTCGCAGTGAACTTCCAGCAGGTTTGGATCAGCGCGAGTTGTACTCTGAAGCGCGGGAGCTAGGGATTCACAACCGTCAGGTCGCAGGAGGTATGATGTACGACAAGATCGGCAAAATGGGAAAGGTGGGCGAACAGGGTCAGACAATGGTTGAGTTCGCATTCGTTTTCCCGCTCTTCCTGATTCTGGTTCTCGCCATCATCGAATTCGGGCGCGCCTGGGCGGCGAAACAGGCTCTGACCATCGCCGCGCGTGAAGGCGCTCGTATCCTGGTTCTGCCATACGGCCCGAAACCGCCCTACACTTATGGTTCGGAAGACGAGGTCAAGGCCGCTGCGCTTGACACGGTCAAAGCCTCGATGAACGGATCGGGTGTGGCGGTGACGGCGTCCACTCAAATCAATTTGGTCAGGATCACGCCGGGCAATGACGGCGTTTTCAACACCGGCGACGATAAGATAGAGCCGTACGATAACGTGAAACGCGGCGAGCGGGTCGGCATTCAGATCACCTATCCGTTTGAGACGCCGGTCCCGATACTTCTGAAAATGTTCGATAGTGGCGGCGCGCCGCCAGCGCAGAGCGTCATCAATATGGGGATGACCTGTTATATGGATCACGAATGATATTGCCGGAGAGCTGTCGGAGGAATCCGTAGCCGCAATCTCCGTGCGCCCTGATCAAAACCCACGAAGGAGTTTACGAAATGAACAGACGCTTCCTGCTGGCTCTTGCCGGCGCGGTCTTTTTCGGATTGCTCGCGATCATGGCGGCGAAGAATTATCTGAACGCCAAGGTCACCAGCGACATCGCCAAGACGGAAACCGCCGTCGTCATTGCGAAGACCGAAATCCCGCGTGGCACTAAAATTGGGCCTGAGCACATCACGGTTGAACGGTATCCGATAAGACTTCTTCCCGAAGGCGCGATGGTCAAAAAGGATGAAGTGATTGGCCGCGTGGCTTTCCTGGATGTTCCGGCGAAGACGCTGATCCTCGACAAACAGTTGGCGGGATTGGGGGCGCAACCGGGATTGTCAGGAATCACAGCGCCCGGCATGCGCTCGGTTTCGGTTCGCGTTGACGAGGCGAGCGGCGTGGCCGGTTTCGTCGCCCCGGAAACTTACGTTGACGTGATCGCGATTATGCAGCCGCAACTCGACGGCGCTAAGGCCGTCTCGAAAGTCATCCTGCAGAAAGTCAAAGTCCTTGCGGGCGGCCAGAAGATGGAAACCAAGAGCGACGGAAAGGCGGCTCTGGTCAACACCGTGACTCTGGAAGTCACGCCCGCGCAGGCTGAGAAATTGAAGCTCGCCGAGGCCGAAGGCCGGCTGCAACTTTCGATCCGCAACGGAATTGACCAAATTATCGAAAAGACTCCGGGCGCGACAAAGCGTGACGTGATCAACGACATAGCGCTGGAAAATCGTGCGCGCGAGGGCACACGCGACGGAATGGGCGGCCCGGCCAGAGCGGGGCAGGCTCCCCCGCCGATCACCTTCAATGTAAATCCCAATCAACCGGCGTCAACCCCGCCGACGGTGAGGATCATCTCGCGCGAGAAATCAATCGAACTGATCGAAGGCTCCAAGCGCACCCGCGTCGAAATGGTGCCTTGAAGTTGTGAGCTTGTGAGACCGGAGCCGCTGGCGCTTCGGTCTTTCGCTCATTGGAATGTCGTATTTCCTGTCCCCCCGCAGGCGGCCCCCAGGCTAGTGGATACCTGACAAGCCCATTGCAAATTTTGATACAGCCGAATTTTCAGGAGACTTTATGAACACTCAACTCCACCGAATCCGCCCAGCCCTGCGATGCTTCTCTTTGCTGGTCGTGGCGCTCGCGGCCAGTTTGTGCGCGATGGCGCAGGAGCGGGCGACCCTGCAAGCTTCGTTCACCAATAACGCCGAGCCGATCAAGATTGACGTTCAGGTCGGCCAGTCGCGCGTCATTGATTTCGATCAGGAGGTAGACCGCGTCGCGAGTTCCGATCCGAAGGTCGTCGAAACGGTGCCGATCTCGTTCAAGCAGGTGCTGATCAACGGCCTGCAATTCGGCCAGGTCAACCTGGTCGCGTGGTCGAAGCCGAAAATCAAAGGCGAGGCGTCGCGGATGCTGGTCTTCGACATTTACGTTCAGGTCAATCTTTCGCTGATTGACAACCAGATCAAGATTCTCTTCCCGAAAGAGAATATTCAGCTCTCGCAGGCGAACAATTCGGTGGTGCTCTCAGGCAGCGTGACCAGACCGGAACTCTCCGAGCAGGCGCAGAAGATCATCGAGGCCGCCGGGTTGAAAGTCACGAACCTGCTTAAAGCGCCCGTGCTCGATGCGGCGCAGGTGCAGTTGCAGATTCGTGTGGCGGAAGTGAATCGCTCGATTTTGCGTGAACTGGCGACGGCTTATGGCGTGGGAAATAGCGTTGTGCCAGCTTTCGTAAGCTCCGGTGGCCCGGCACAGACAGGAGGCAGCCTGGATTTAGCCAAAGCAGGCGCTCTGGCCGCTATTGCCGAAGCGGGGGCAGGGGTCAATCTCTTGCTTGGAAATCCGAATGCGTCCGGCTCTGTTCTGGGCTTTGTTCGCGCGATGCATCAGCGCGGCGCGATCCGTGAGTTGGCCGAACCGAATCTGATCGCAATGCATGGTCAGAAGGCGAGTTTCCTTGCCGGAGGCGAATTCCCGATTCCGATCGTTCAATCTCTCAGCACCGGACAATCGTCAGTGACAATCTTATTCAAGGAATTCGGAGTGAAGCTCAACTTCACGCCCACCATCATTGATGAGAATCACATCCGGCTGGAATTGGAGCCGGAGGTCTCGACTCCGGATTACACCTTCGGCATACGTTTGCAGGGGTTTGTGATTCCTGGGTTGATCACTCGAAGGGCGAAGACAACACTTGAACTTCGTGATGGTCAGAGTTTCGCTCTTGCCGGTTTGATTGATAACCGCGAGCAGGTCAACCTGTCGAAGGTTCCAGTGCTGGGCGATATTCCGGTTTTGGGAGAGCTTTTCAAGAGCCGTAGTTTCCAGCGCAATGAAACTGAGTTGCTTTTCCTGGCGACGGTGAAAGTGGTTGAGCCGCTCAACCCCGACCAATTGCCGCGCTTGCCAGGTGTCAGCGAGTTGAAACCCGTAGGTTCCGCGAATCCCGCCGGCGCCGCTCCGTCAAGCTCTGTTGAAGGCCAGTCAGGACATTCTATCCCGCGCAAGGCCGGCGAACAGACTCCGGAGAGCGAGAACAAGACCAAATTGGAACAGCCGGCCACTGATAAACCCGCTACGGACAACGCCGATAAAGGCCTGACGGAGAATCTGACTTCGAAGCTGGCGCTTCCATCATCGCCGACCGGCCCAGCCGGACCAAGCGGTTCGGACGCGCGCCCTTCGAAGGCGGAAAACGCGCCGACGCCAAAGCCCGACGCAAAAGAGCAGAAGAAGCAGCAGTGACAAACCCTGATTGCGATCAGTCGTTTCACCGTCGCCTGGCAGCCTCATCTGTTTTTTCGGACGGGGCTGTAACATCGGTAAGCGGCTTCGGAAATGCGCTTCAGAACAAAAGAAGAAATGGAGGTAACAAAAATGAATCGCATCTTCACACGGCCAGGTTCCATTCGTAATTTCTACCGCCGTCAGCAGAAAGGCTCGATCATGGTGCTGACGACGTTGTTGATCATGGGCATGATCGGAATGCTGGCGCTGGCGATTGACCTCGGATTTCTGTTCAGCGCTCGCAATCAGCTTCAGAACGGCATTGACGCCGCGACTCTGGCGGCTGGCGCGGGATTGCGCGTGACCATGGAGGACGATCCGGCGGCGCCGCAGCAGAAACTCCTTGCGCAGCAACTCGCCATTCAGTACGCAGGTTACAATCAGGTTCGCACCAAATCTGATCCTGACCCGAATGGCAATCAGCCAAACGAGAACAATATCCAGTTGGATAAGATCGGAAAGGTAACTGTTGACACATCCGGCGATCTTCCGAGAGCGCAGGTTGACGCTGTTCTGAAGACGCCATTGTTATTCGCCGGAATCTTCGGTTTCAACAGCATTGACATGGGCGCGACGGCTAAGGCTTCGCTGCTGCCGGTTGACGGAGGGAACGGGACGATAGGCGCTGGAACCGCTATCGGCGGCGGTTGCTGGCGTCCGTTGTTCGTGCCAGACACGTTTTTCGATATAAACAACGTGCCATTGAGAGTCGGCGCCGTCATTTCAGGCATCCCTCGCGTACCGAGTCAGGACGGCGATTATTATCGTTCGCGCTTCGCCGCTGGCGCGCGCAACACTTATCCGTTTGTTGACTCCATAACGGGCGTTGGTTCTTCTGTCACAAGCCTTCGCGACACTCAATTGAAGGCCGATATCGGAGTGAAGACGATCATGGGCGAGGACATCGTTCTCGATCCCAATTATTACTTTATCGCCGATTTCTCGGCGTTGCCGCGCGCGACATTCGATGTCTTGAGCGTTGGCGACCTCGCCAATTTCGGATACTGCGGCAAAATTCGCGTCGGCGACAACATCCCGGTTTATCCCATAAAAGATTTGGCGAAAAAAGATGAAGTGAGAACAGGGCTTCTCGCGCTGCAATACCGGACGGTCGGAGTTGATTCGATTGACGTGACTACCGAGGCGCTTTTCCGCTACGTTACAAGCTCCAGTTATCCGGGCCCGAACACGCACGGCGCGATCATTCCGGTCTTGTTCTACAACCCGATCATCTGGAAAGACCCCGGAGCAGTGGACGCGACGACCACGCTCACTGTCACCAACATCGGATTGTTCTTTATGAGGAACGTGAGGCCCACCGGTGAGCTTGAAGGATATTTTGTCCGCGAGATTATTTCCGGCGGAACTCCGATTGACGCGACGAATATGACGTCCGATAGTGATCCGAGCTTTAAACGAAGCTGGCTGCCGATGTCGGTTCAGCTACTCAAGTAGGTGGATGAAGAGTACGCATAAATCCTGGGAGCGCGCGCGGATTGCGCGCCGCTATCGCAACCTTCATCACGACGAAACCAAGCCAACTTAGCGCGTCTGAAACTCATCCGAAGGCCCCTGGAAATCAGCGGTTGCTGCTGAAATCTTGTCCGGGAATTTTTGATGGAGTTTCATTCCTGCTGAGACTATAATTCCGCCTCCGTTAGCCTTGTAGCCCCAAAGGATCCGTTCAACGGCTTTCATCTCAGGCTTGGCGTTAATTGGTTGCGCGGAATCCGAAGGCTGACGGCGCGAGTTGGAATTCCATCGTGGGCCAGGCCGCAAGAATCAAATTCAGGATTTAAGTTAAGGAACCGAAGTCAGTGTCAAAAGCGATTTCTGTTGTTGTCATCGGTCGGAGTTTGAACCAGCAAGAGCGAACGCGTCTGCGTAGCGCGAGCCATATCCCGCTGGCCATCGTGGCGGAATTGCCGAACGCTCCGCAGGTGCTGGACGAACTCAACCGGTTGCGTCCGCAAGCGGCGCTCGTGTTGCTCAACGGCGAACTGAACCATACATTTCAGCTCGTCGAGCGGATTCATCAGGAATTGCCGGAGACGGCGGTGATCTGTTCGTCCGAGGATAATTCTCCCGACGTTATTCTCCAGTCATTCAGATCAGGAGCTATGGAGTTCCTGCGATTGCCGCTGGTCGAAACCGAGATTGCTTCGGTCTTTGCGAAGATTGAACAGACCGCCACGAAACCCGAAGAATCTCACGGACGCGTCATCGCTGTATACGCCAGCAAAGGTGGATGCGGGACGACGTTCGTGACGGCCAATCTGGCGGCTTCTCTGGCGCGGCTTTCGCGCAAACGCGCCTGCGTAATTGATCTGAATTTGCAGGCGGGCGATCAGCCGCTCTATCTGGGCCTGGAGCCGAATTATTCGATCCACGACATCGTCCGAAACTTCGACCGCCTGGATGATCAGTTGATCGCCAGTTACCTGACGCAAAGATCGAAGTATCTGACGTTGCTCGCCGCGCCGACCGAAATCGGTAAAGATGAAGACGTGCGGGTTGAGCACGTCACGCGATCAATCGCTTTGCTGCGCGCCCAGACAGAATACGTAGTGATTGACCCGCCTCGGATGTTAAATGAATTGACCATCGCCGCGCTCGACGCGGCTGATGATCTGATCCTGCTTCTGACGCTGGACATCCCGGCGATTCGCAGCGCGAAACGCGCGCTCGACATTTTCGCCCGACTCGGTTACGACCGCAGCCGGGTTAAAGTCGTGATCAACCGCTACACCAAGACTCCGGAGTTTGATCTGAAACAGGTCGGCAAGGTTTTAGAGACGGATGTCTTTGCGACGGTCGCCAATGATTATCAGGCGGCGATCTCTTCGATCAACGTCGGCGAACCGCTGGTGCTTTCCAAGACCCAATCGCGCATAGTGCATGATTTCGGGACTCTGGCGAGCAAGTTGAGCGGTATCAGGCTGCCAAGTGAAAATTCCGAGGCCCCGGCGCGCCCGAGCCGTGGCGGCTGGACATCGCTCTTCGGCGGCAAAAGATAACCAGGCGGATATTTTGCGGCGCCATCGCCGATCATATTTCATATCACATATGAAGTATCGCATATGCGATATGGTCTGATCGCTGCTTCCGGTTCCTGGCGTCGTCTTTGTTTCAGGTTTGCTCTCATCCGGTCGGCAATCGTCATCACTGATTTTGCGCCAGACCGGTTCTTGCCGGGGCGGCTGCCCCCACACACACAAACCCGGCGTTCAACTGCCCCCAAAAACTAGGCCCGAAAAAAATAGAAAAATATGTCAGTTCTCAAAGAAAGATTACAAGAACAGCAGAACGGGTCTGCTTCACGCGCTACGGGCGCTTTGCGGGCGTCGAACGAATTGCAGGAACTCAAAGCCCGCGTTCACCGCATCCTGATCAATAAACTCGACCTGAGCAAACTGGAGAACGCCGACCCGGAAGTAGTTCAGAAGGACGTGAAGAAGGTCATCGAGCGCATTCTCGATGACGAGAACGCGCCGCTCTCCGGGATTGAACGCGAACAGGTTCAAACCGACGTGCTGCACGAATTGTTCGGCCTCGGCCCGCTCGAACCGTTGTTGGCGGACAAAGGCATTTCCGATATTCTGGTCAACGGCTGGCGCAATGTTTACATTGAGCGGCGAGGCAGACTCGAAAAAGTCGAGGTCACGTTCCGCGATGACGCGCACCTGCTGCAGATCATTGACCGTATCGTGTCGCGCATCGGACGCCGCGTTGACGAATCGTCTCCGATGGTGGATGCGCGTTTACCGGACGGGTCGCGCGTCAACGCTATCATCCCTCCGCTAGCAATTGACGGCCCCGTGCTCTCGATTCGTCGTTTCGGGGCTGAGCCGCTGACGATCAAAAACCTGATGGAACTGAAGGCTCTCACGCCGCCGCTCGTGCAGATGCTGGAAGCCTGCGTCAAATCGCGTCTCAACGTTTTGATCTCAGGTGGAACCGGCGCCGGAAAAACCACCATGCTCAATTGTCTTTCGGGTTTCATTCCCAACGATGAACGTCTGGTGACGATTGAAGACTCGGCGGAGTTGCTGTTGCAACAGCCGCATGTGGTTCGGTTGGAAACGCGCCCGCCCAACATCGAAGGACGCGGCGAAGTGACGCAGCGCAGCCTGCTCCGCAACTCGCTCCGTATGCGTCCCGACCGGATCATCGTCGGCGAGGTTCGCGGCGACGAGGCGATTGACATGTTACAGGCCATGAACACCGGTCACGACGGCGGTATGACCACCATCCACGCCAACACGCCGCGCGACGCCCTGGCCCGTCTCGAAACGATGATCGCCATGGCCAATTTGCGTATTTCCGATAAAGCCATGCGCCAGCAGATCAGCTCCGCCATCAATCTGATCATCCAGGTTTCGCGCATGGGCGACGGTTCGCGCAAAGTCGTGAGCGTCTCCGAAATCATCGGCATGGAAGGCGAGATCATCACGATGCAGGAAGTTTACAGATTCGTGCGCACCGGCGTCGGGCCGAAAGGCGAGGTGCTCGGCCAGTTCCGACCGACGGGCATCAGGCCGCGTTTTTCGGAACGACTTGAACAGTACGGATTCAGACTGCCGCCGAACGTCTTCGAGGCGGCGTTTTAAATGAGTCAGGGGAGCTATGGGCGGACTACTTTTCATTCTCATTCTCTTCGCATTCGTCCTGCTGACGGTGGCGATCTATTTTTTCGTCAGCCGGGACACCGATCAATATCGCCGCCGGATTGACGAACGGTTGAAGCAGTTGGTGCAGGAGCGCGGAGGCGCGAGCCAGCGCGAAATGCAGCTTCTCAAGGAGGAACTGCTCAGCAACGTGCCGGCGTTCCACCGGGCGCTGATTCGCTTCGAGGTCTTCAATAATCTGCAGGCGGTGTTGCGTCAGGCCGACCTGAAGGTGTCGGTTTACCGTTTCGTGATCTCCAGCCTGATTGGAGGCTTCGTCGTGGGAGTAGTGGTCTTCTTCATCTCCGGCTCACTGATGGCGATGTTGATGACGGCGGTGGTAGTTATGGTGATCCCTTTGATAGTCGTGCGGAACAAGCGGAGCCGCCGTTTCCGAAGCTTTCTGGAGCAGTTGCCCGACGCGTTGGAACTGATGGTGCGTTCGTTGCAGGCCGGGCACAGTTTCAGTTCGGCTCTGCAGATGGTTGCGACGGAAATGCCCGACCCAATCGCGCGCGAGTTCGGAAAGACTTATGAAGAGCAGAACCTGGGGTTGAATATCAAAGCGGCGCTTGAAAATCTGGCTGAGCGGGTGCCGATTCTCGATCTCAAGCTTTGCGTCACGGCGGTGCTGATCCAGCGCGAGATTGGCGGCAACCTTTCCGAAGTTCTGCGGAACATCAGTCACACGATCCGCGAAAGGTTCCGCATCCAGGGGGAGATCAGAGTCAAGTCGGCGCAGGCGAGATTGTCTGGGTACATCGTCAGCGCGCTGCCGTTCTTTCTCTTTTTCTGGATCAACATTTTCAATCCCGCTTACATGAGGACGCTTTATGATCATCCTTACGGCGTCCTTATACTCGGAACGGGCGTGGTGATGCAGATCGTCGGCTGGCTGATCATTCGCAAGATTGTCAACATTCAAATTTAGGAGGGAGTGGGGAATGTGAAGTAGGGGGAGGGAGTTATAGATCGCTAAACGAGCAAACTCACTCCCCACTCTCTACTCCCGAAAGGCGCTTATGGATATTAACAGCCTGATACTTTTTGGTTCTCTGGCCTTTGCCGTCGGCAGCGGGATATTGGCTTTTTACTGGTTGTGGGCGCGACCGGCCAATCCGGTTGGAGACCGGTTGAGAGAGATCAACCCACACGCGGCTGAAGATTCTCCGTCTCAGCCGGTTTCGACCATCATTGTCGAACAGGTCGCCAAACGAATGGATCAGATCGCGCCGACTCCGTCGCCTCGGAATGTGCGCCGGTTGCGCAGACGTTTGATCCAGGCGGGGTTTTTCGATGAAAACGCGGTGACAATCTACCGCGTAATCCGGCTGATCTCAGCGGTGGCGTTTCCGGCCATCATGTTCTTTACGCTGACCGTCCTGCTTGGTTGGCCGGTTGATGTGACGACGCTGGGCGGAACGGTGCTTGCGCTCCTTTACGGCATGTTCCTGCCGTCGTTCTTCCTTTCGCGGATGATCTCGAACCGGAAAGGGCGGATTACGCGGGCGCTGCCTGACGCGCTGGATTTGATGGTCGTATGCGTCGAGGCGGGACTGGGCTTGAACGCTGCGCTGCAACGCGTCGGACGTGAGATGGAACTTGTCGAGCCTGATCTGTCGGAAGAGATGGCCATCACCAACCGCGAGATTCGCGCTGGTAAGCCCCGCGACGAGGCGTTGCGCAACCTGGGTTCCCGCACCGGCGTGGATGATGTGAAATCTCTGGTGGCGATGCTGGTGCAGACGGACCGTTTCGGAACTTCAATTGCCGACAGCTTGCGCGTCTTCGCCGATTCGATGCGCACTAAACGCCGCCAGCGCGCCGAGGAACTCGTGGCCAAAGCGGCGATCAAGTTGATTTTTCCGCTGCTGTTATGTATTTTCCCCGCGCTGCTGATTGTGCTGATGGGGCCTGCGCTGATCAGAATCTGGACTCTGTTTGGCGCCGTCTCTCAATAAGCTGAATCGGCAAACCGGCCATCTGGATACTCAAACGCCCTAAAAATATGACGCTGAAATTCTAAACAAGGAGACCCCCATGCAGATTTTGGCTGCTCTGCTTCTGCAAGCAGAACCAGAAAGACCTGACCTGACGCTTAACTACATTATCATTGGCTTTCTTTTGGTAATTGCCGCGATTCTGAGTGTGATAGTCGTGCGTCGCCGTATGCGCGAACGCGATGACGACTGGGATAGCTGAATTCAGGCGAGAAGCCAATCTCAGATTTGAGATTGGCCATCGCAATCGAAATGAAGATTTATCATCGCGCGACCGGGCAATGTCTGGCTGAAAAGGTCGCGCTCGCCAACACAGTTTTCAAGCGGCTTCGCGGATTGATGTTCCGCCGCCGCCTCGCCCCCGCCGAAGCGATTTGGCTGCGCCCCTGCAACGGCGTCCACACTTTCTGGATGCTCTTCGCGATTGACGTGATCTTTCTCGATCAACAACTGCGAATCGTCAAGCTGGTTGAAAATATGCGCCCGTTCCGCGTGACTTCGCCGCAACTGGCCGCGCGCAGTGTGGTGGAAATGCCCGCGCACACGATCTCGCGCGCCTCGCTCAAAGTGGGCGATCAGCTTGAAATCGTGCGCTGACACGCCTCTCACAATGACGCAGGCAAAAAGGCCAACAGGAGAAGACAGCCGATCAAGGAACAAAAAAGTCGGCGCGATCGCGCGCTGGCTTCTCCCTTCGACCGGCAGTTACTGCCTGCTGATCGCGCTCTTCCTGCTGGTCAACAACTCGTGGCGATTTCTGATTGACAGCGACACGGGATGGCACATCCGCGCGGGCGAGTTGATCCTTGAAACCCACGCTGTCCCGCAGCGCGACGTGTTTTCGCACACGATGGCCGGGCGCGAATGGTTCGCGTGGGAGTGGTTGACCGATGTGATGATGGCGGCGCTGCATCACCAGTGGGGATTGGCCGGTGTGGTCGGCGGGGCGTTTCTGGTTTTACTGGCGAGTTACGCCGCGCTTTACCGGATGGCGCTCCGGCGTGGCGCTGATCCGATGATCACCCTCGCCGTTACGATCTTTGCAGTCTTGTGCGGCATCGTTCACTGGCTGGCGCGCCCGCATCTGGTTTCCATCGCGTTGATGGTCGCCTGGTATGCGGCGGTGGAAAGCTTTCGGCGAGATCGAAGCAGGTGGATTTATCTCCTGCCGCTGCTGATCGCGCTGTGGGCCAATTTGCATGGCGCTTTTGTCGTTACGTTCATAATCCTTGCGGTTTATGCCGCAGGCGAGTGGGCTGAGTTTGCGGCGCGCGGCGAATGTGGCGCGGCGTCAATGTGGCGGGTGTTGCGAACCTACGCGGTTGTCGGAGCGCTTTCGGCGGTTGCCGCGCTCGCGACGCCGTACGGATTCAAACTTTACGGCCATCTTTGGCGATATTTGACAGATGCGAAACTGCTCTCGACCATCAGCGAATTTCAGTCGCCTGATTTCCACATGCTGGACGGCAAGCTGATTGAAATTCTTCTGCTCCTGGCTGCAATCGCGGCGGCGAACGCGATCCGGCAGCGCCGCTTCGTCGAAGTGGGACTGCTGATTTTGTGGGGGCACATGACACTGCGATCGGAGCGGCACGTCACGCTGGCCGTCGTGATACTGGCTCCGATCATCGCTGAACAATTCAGCGCGTTGACCGCCGAATTTGCTGACCGCGCGACCGCAGGGATGGGCAGGGCGGCGCGAGTCCTCCGAACCGCGCGCGGCTGGTATCGTGAAACGATGGGGATTGACCGGCAATTGACCGGAGCCTTTGCCGCCGCCGCCGTCTTCGTTTTTGTCATTGCCGTGATGGGTAGCGGATTGGCGGAGAAAATTTTGTCGCCGCATTTCAGTCCGAACCGCTTCCCGGTGGCCGCCGCCGATTTCATCCTGCGAACGAAGCCGGAAGACCAGCTTCAGGGCCGGTTATACGGGAAGATGTACTCTTCGGATCAGTTCGGCGGTTATTTGATTTACAGGCTCTACCCGCAGTTCAAGGTCTTCGTTGACGGACGCAGCGATTTTTACCGGCGCGGCGCGGTGTTGGATGATTACGACAAGATCGCGACCGTCAAGCCGCAATGGTCGGAACTGCTGGACAAATACGATATACAGTGGATGACGTTGCGCCGCGACGAACCGCTTGCGCTGATCGCGCTGATGAGCGGGCGTTGGCGGAGCGTTTATGAAGATTCGGTAGCTCAGATTCTGATCAGGAAACCCGTTCAACCCGATCAAGCAATGGACAGCCAAACGAACAATGTCAAATAGCTCCGGCCTTTGCTGTTGTTCATCAAATGCCCGTGAAGGGGCTTAAGAAAGGTTGTGAATTATGGCTTGGAACAAATTCTTTCGTTATTTGCGTCAACCTGCGATTACGGCTGTCGTTGTGATCGCGCTGGCGCTTGTCGCCGTGACTGCGATCCCGAGCGTGCGTTCGCGCGTCAGCTCAAGTCTGGGTTCGAGCGCCAATCTCTTCCTGTTCGATGATGACGCTTCTGACGAGGCTTCAGGAGAAGCTTCCGCAGAAGCGGCGCCGGAGGGCAAGAACGGCGCGCCATCCGAAGGCAAGAAACGCAACGGGTTCAAACGAGTAGTGACCGCGCCGGTGCGGTTGTTCGCCCGCCTGTTCAGGAGGAAAGACAACAACGAAATGGCGATGAAGAAGGCGAGCGAGAAGGATTTTGAGAAGATGAAGATGATCCCGATGAACCGCACGCGGGACGGCATCGCCGACGCCAACAACGGGCTTGCGCCGGAAGCCACCACCGCCGAAGTCGCGGCGAAGAACCTGTTTGAAGAGGCGATTGAATTGCACGATAGAGGCCGGCTCGATGGTTCGATTGAAAAGCTGGTGGCCTCGACCGTGCTGCAACCCAATTTCGCCGAGGCTTTCAATCTGCTTGGGGTTTGTTACGACGAGAAAGGCCAATATCGTCTTGCGCAGGAAGAATACAAGAAGGCCTTGAAGATCGAATCCAACAACGCCCGGTTCCTGAACAATCTCGGCTATTCGTGCTATCTGTCGAACGATTTCGGCAATGCCGTCAAGTATTACAACAAGGGGTTGAAGATCACGCCGAACGACCGCCGCATGCACAACAACATCGGATTGGCATACGGACGCAAAGGCGATTACGACAAGGCGAAGCAGCATTTCGTGATCGCTGTCGGCGAAAACGGCGCGAATCTCAATCTCGGTTACGTCTACAGCCAGCAGGGCAAATATGAAGACGCGATCAAATATTACGAAGCCGCGCTTCGCTCACAGCCGCAATCGCTTCCCGCGCTGAGCAATCTGGCCAGCCTTTACGAACGCACGGGCCGGTTGCGCGAGGCCGCCACACTCAACGATCAATACAAGAAGTTGGCCGTAGCCGCGCAGCAAAAAGATCAGACTGTTGATCAGGATCGGTAATCGGTGGTTGGTGGTTGGTGGTTGGTGGTTAGCCGTCTTTTGAGCGGTCAATCATTCATCGCCGATCACTTCCTGCCAACCACCAATCACCAACCACCAACCACCCAGCTTATGTCAGCTTATGAATGAAGCAGTACAAGCCAGAATGGAAGCTTTTGCGCCTCCGGTTACAGAATCCATTGAGGCTACGGGACTTTCTTTTCAGTTCCTAGCCGATCTGGCGCTCAAGATTTCCGCGACTGAAAGCACGCTGACGACGGCCACAATATCCGATCGGATGTGTTTGCCTCTGACGCTGGTCGAACAGATGATGCAGCACCTTTACCGCGAGAAACTGGTCGAGATTCGCGGGAGCGTTGGGTTCAGCAACAATCGTTACGCGCTGCTCGATCGCGGATGGGATCAGTTGAAGCGCGTCATGGAGATTTCAGGCTACGTCGGCCCTGCGCCGGTTTCGCTTGCGGCTTACAGCGCGATGATGCGTTCGCAGGCTCAGCCCGAAGAACTGATCGGGCCTGATCAGGTGGCCGACGCGTTTCACGATCTGGTTTTGCCCGACAGCTTGCTCCAGACGCTCGGGTTTGCGATCAATTCGCGCCGCAGCCTTTTCATCTCCGGCATTCCCGGCACCGGCAAGACCTCCGTCGCCGAACGTATCAACAACGCGCTGCTGACGCCGATCTGGGTTCCTTACGCCGTCGCGATTGATGAACACGTCATCAACATTTACGACGCGCACAATCACGACCGCACTCTGGACGAAGATAATTTCGACGTTTTCGACCGCCGCTGGCTGCGTATCGCGCGCCCGTTGATCATCGTCGGCGGCGAGATGACTCTGGAAAGCACCGACCTGATCTACAATCGCGCGGCGCGTTATTACGAGGCCCCATTCCAGATCAAGGCCAATTGCGGCACGCTGGTGATTGACGATTTTGGCCGCCAGCGGGTCGAGCCGGAAGAACTGCTCAACCGGTGGATCATTCCGCTCGAACGCAAGGTTGATTTTCTGACTCTGCACACCGGCAAGAAAATCAGCGTGCCTTTTGAACAACTGGTTGTTTTCTCGACCAACCTCGAACCGAGCCGGTTGGTTGACGAAGCCTTCCTGCGGCGAATGGGTTACCGCGTTCGCGTCGAACCGCCTTCCGAAGAAACCTACCGCAGAATTTTTGAAAGGTATGCCGAAAACGCTGGCGTCTATTACGACAGATCAGTGCTCGATTACCTGCTTTCGAAATATGAGGCTGAAAAGCGCGTGATGAAAGCCTGCGAGCCGCGCGACCTGCTCAGCCGGTTTCTGGACATCTGCCAGTACAAAAATCTGCAGCCGACGCTCACCCCGGACCTGCTCGATCTGGCCTGGAATAATTACTTCGGCGTCGCGCACGTTTGAAAATCCCGTGAGAATTTAAGCTGTATGCGTCTGAGCTTTGTCGCTAAAAGGCCGATGATGGTCATCCTGGTTTGCCTGCTGTTGTGCGCCGCCGGCGTGCGAGCGGACGAATTGCATCTGAAGAACGGGCGTATGGTCGAGGCCGAGGAGGTTTGGGAAGTGGGCGACGCGATTTGGTACCGGCAGGGAAAGGTCATCGCTTCGTTCGCCAGGACGGATGTCGCCCGGATTACGAAATCGAAACCGGCGCCGGCGGCCAGCCTTTCATCTGTCGGTAATTCAGGCGAAAGCGCCAATGGCGATGAAATGGTGACGCGCACGGTGTCGCGGATTTTGCTCAAAGGCGGGAGGCAGATTGACGCCGACGCCGTCTGGGAAAATTCGGGATTGGTCGGTTACCGGCTGGGCAAGATGCAAACCGTCATTGACCGCAGAGATGTCGAACGTATCGTCCACGATGTCACGGTCACCGAACCGAAGTCCGTGGCGGCTAATGCGAGTTTGCGTTACACGACCGGGCATAGCGGACTTGACCGGCTGATCGCATACAGCGGCGACAAGTACGACATTGATCCGACGCTGATCTTTCTGATAATGCGCGAAGAGTCGAGGTTCAATCATCGGGCCGTTTCGCGCGTCGGCGCGCGTGGATTGATGCAATTGATGCCGGGAACGGCGGCCAAACTCGGCGTTCGGAACATTCACGATCCGGTAGAAAATGTTGACGCGGGCACCAGGTATCTGCGCACTTTGCTGGAGATGTTCAACGGAGATGTTAATCTGGCTCTGGCAGCGTATAATGCCGGCGAAGGCGCCGTGATGAAATACGGCCGCCGCATTCCGCCGTACCGTGAAACGATGAATTACGTCTGGCGGATCAACACGGCTTATCGTCGCGCGATGGCTGCTAATCGGAATGAGAAATAGACAGGATTGACCGGATCAATGACGCCTGCGAGCGGTTGATATTATTCTTGAAGACGCCGTGATTCCTGTCTATGGTTGGTTCACTCACTGACTCGCGATACCCCTTCCTCCGAGTCTGTGTCACTGGGTACAGTCTCCCTGCTGTAATGAAGCCGCAACCGTAGCAGCGCCCGCCGAGGAGCCTTCAGGTAGAAATTTTCACGTAAGCCCTTTTCACGTAAGGAGGATTGTATGAAGTATCTCGCCCCTCTTTGTTTCGTGATTACCCTGGCGCTGGCTGTGGCCGGCGAGGCTAACGCGCAAAATCGCCCCGACATCAACAAGCGCGAAGTGTTGACCAACGAAGCGATCGTCAACCTCGCCAAAGCCGGGTTCAAGGAACGCACGATCATCACCCTGATCCGCACTTCCGACACCGCGTTCGACATCTCGACGGCCAAACTGGTCGAATTGAAAAAACGCGGCGTCAACGAACGCGTCATCAGCGAGATGATCGAACGAACCAATTACGGCGCCGCCGCTCAACGGCTGACCACGCTGCGCGACGATGAATTCTTCGCCAAAGATGACGAAGCTTTCTTCAACGGCCCGATCTTCAAAGAGCTGCCGACCGAGAAGGAAGCGAAGCGAAAAGAAGACGAAGCGATGATCTTCGGCTCGCAATCGGGTTCAGGCAGCAAGACCAGAAGCCGGGGCCTGGGGCCTAACGGCGATCGCAGCCAGCAGAGCGAAACGACCGGGACGGCTACGGTCAGAATCATTCGTCCTCCGAGCGAAGGCAATCCCGAGCCGAAATTGCAGCGCCCCGCCAAGTTGGACAACAAAGGCATTCTGGAAATGATCCAGGCCGGTTTCTCCGAAGGCACGGTGCTCCGCAAGATCGAATCGTCACAGGTTGATTTCGACCTTTCGTCGAAAGCCCTCGGCGACCTGCGCCAGAACCGCGTCAGCGAGCGCATCATCACTGCGATGAAAACAGCGATGGACGAATCGAAGTGATGACGGAATCAAAGGGCAAGTGATGGCCAGACCCTTGAAACATCGTTGGGAGAAGATTTGAAGAGAGAGCACGGAAAAGACAGTGATAACGGAACAAACGGAAAGATTTCCCCGATGCTTTTCCGTTATTTCCGTGCTCTCTCTTTCCTCGCTGTTTTCATCGCGCTGTGGGGGGCGCCGTTTCCCGTCCGCGCCCAGACCTCACAGTCGAATCAGGAGAAGCAGGAGCAGAAAGACCGCCAGCGCAAGCCCGGCGAAGATGTGATCGCAATTGACACCGCCGAAGTCCTGCTGCCCGTCACCGTGCGCGATTCTTCCGGGCAGTTCGTGACCGATCTGAGGGCCGAAGATTTCATCATTTACGAAGACGGCGCCCAGCAGCCCATCAGTTCCTTCGCGCTCAAACGCATGCCGGTTCACGTTGTGATGATGATTGACACAAGCAGCAGCGTGGCGCATGAACTCGAAGACTTCAAAGAAGCCGCCTGGCGCTTCATCAACCAACTCGATCCCGAAGACAAATTCTCATTGATCCGTTTCGACGACCAGGTCGAACTGGTGCAGGATTGGACCAACAGCCGCAACGCGCTGAAACGCGCGCTCAACCGTCTGGGAACCGGGATGTTCACGAAATTCAACGACGCGCTTTATCTGGCTGCGCACGAGCAATTGGGCAAGATCAAAGGCCGCAAGGCGATCATCGTTCTGACCGACGGCATTGACAGCGGGCGCGGCTCGGTTTCGAGCGAACGCGCCTTCCGCACGCTGATCGAAGAAGAGACGCCGGTTTATGCCGTCAGCAAAACGCGAATTCAGCGGCGCGCCGACAACGAAGAACTTGAGTATTTCGAGAAGGCTTCGTCTTCGTCGGTGAACAGCCTCCGCATCGAGGGCCTGAAGATGAAGATCGCCCAACTCGAATCCAGCGAACGCAACATGACCCGCATCGCCGAAGAGACCGGCGGGCGAATTTTCCTGCCCGCGAGCTTCGACGATCTGAGCGACGCTTATCAACAGGTCGCCGATGAACTTCGTTCCCAGTACGTGATCTTTTACACCCCGACGAACTCAAACCGCGACGGCAGCTACCGCGCAGTCAAAGTCAAAGTCAAACAACCGGGCTATCACGCGACTACGCGCTTTGGCTATTACCTCAAATAATAAACACCTTTCAACGCCCCGCCGATTTCAACGAATATGCCTTCAAACAACGAAAGTACAGGCGAGGCGCGAAACCGCTCAAACAGAATCAAACTCTTCGTCGTCGTGGTCTTCGCGCTCATCGCCGCCGCAAGTGGCTTCTGGGGTTATCAACGTTACCGCGCAAGCGGCGCGACGCTGACAACGGCGGAAATAACCGAACTGGCGAAAACGACCGCGCCCGAAGATCGCCAAGCCTGGCTGCGTCTGGCGCGCGCCGCATTGACCGCCGAGAACGTGCAAGCCATCATCGCGCCTACGGAGCCGACGAATAATCGAGGCGAAGCTTCGCGCGTCGAGCTTGGCTATCTGCTCTTCTTCGATCCGATCCTGTCTGGCGACAAAACCACTTCCTGCGCTTCGTGTCATCACCCCGATTATGGAATGGCCGACGGGCTGAAGAAGGGAATCGGCGCTGGCGGACACGGCTACGGCTTGCAACGCGCGGGCACGGGGCGCGAATTGCAGCGCAACACGCCGAGCCTTTTCAACGTCGCCTACAACCCGATCCTGTTCTGGGATGGGCGCGCCGGAACGCTCGAAGAACAGGCGCTGGAGCCGATCTTCAACGAACACGAATTGAATCAATCGAGCGCCGCCGAACTGGTGAAAAGTTTGCGCGCGATCCCGAAATACCGCGAGTTGTTCGCCAAAGCGTTCGGCTTCAACTCGCCGCAGGACGGGCGCGAGATCACTCTCCAAAACATCGCGCGCGCCATCGCGGCATTCGAGCGCAAGCTGAACATCACCGAAACCGATTACGACCAGTTCGTCAAAGGGAAGGATGATAAGCTCACGACTGAGCAATTGCGCGGGCTGGTCGTGTTCATCGGCCAGGGGCAATGCGCCGCCTGTCACATCCCGCCGCATTTCCACGACGGCGTTTTGTCTTCGACTGGGACGCCTGTCTCCGCGGAGAAAGGCGCGCCGCTCGATTCCGATCCGGGTTTCGGCGCAGTGATTCGCCGCGAGGACGGGTTCGGGATGTTCAAGACGCCAGGCCTGCGCAACGTAGCCCGCACCGCGCCATACATGCACAACGGCGCGTTCAACACACTAGAAGAGGTCGTGGATTTTTATAATGACGGCGGAGGCCGCGGACGCGGGCTTGATGTTTACAGCCAGGACGTGAAGGTGGCTAAGCTGAACCTGACCGAACAGCAGAAGAAAGACCTGGTCAGTTTTATGAAATCGCTCAACGACACCGCCCCTCCGCCGCAAACGCCGGCCAGTGTGCCTAGCGGGCTGCCGGTTGTCGGCAAGTAGAAACCGCACGCAGCCACTGCGCCTTCGTCGTGAAAAACGCCGGCCTTTTGCCTTTTGATTTTCTGGGCTAGAATCCGGATGTAAGCGACAACAATCACGACAAAACGATGCCCGAATTTACCAAAGAGAAAGAGATATTCTTTGAACATCTCAGGCGCGCCGGGTTCAAAAAGACCTCGCAGCGCGAGTTGATACTCGACGTTTTTCTCAAAACCGAAGGCCATCTCAGCGCCGAAGACCTGTATAACATTGTCAAAGTCGAAGACCCGACCGTCGGCTTCACGACTGTTTACCGCACGCTCAAGCTTCTGGTCGAATGCGGGCTGGCGCGCGAAGAGCGTCTGGGCGACGGGCGCGCGCGTTATGAACACCTTTACAACCACCAGCACCACGACCATCTGATCTGCACCCAATGCGGCCAACTGATAGAGTTTTACAGCGAAGAGATCGAGAATAAACAGGACGAAATCGCCGCGAATCACGGTTTTCACCCGACACGCCACAGCCTCCGCATCTGGGGAATCTGTTCGGAGTGCCAGGTGAAACGCCAGGCGGCTGGACGTTGATGCCCCGGAATATCGAATCGTGAACCGGAAAAACTCACGGCGAAATTTGTTGATCATTTGCGCCTGCGCCGGCATTTTCTACGGTTGCGCCAGCCAGGATGCGAAAGACGGCAGAAGCGAGGCAGACCAGAATCGTGAAAAAATCGGCGCTGAAGATTTCATGCCGGAGCGGATACGGACTGTTTATGTCCGCAGTTGCGCTTCGTGTCACGGCCCCGACGGGCACGGAATCAAGGCGATTGCGCCTGATCTCTACCGCGCCAAACATCGCGGCGCGGACGAGTGGGAAAAGTATCTGCGCGATTCCAAAGACGCTCATCCTGTTGCGCAACCGCCGCCATTGTGGCTTGACGCGGACGAGATGAAAGAGATGGCGGAATATCTGGAGTTGATAACCCGGCGAAATCAGTAACGCGGAGTGTTGGAATCGCTTGTTGGCCGAAGTTCGCGGGCTGTGTTAGCCTGACGCAGCGAGTTTATGAACGTGCGCGAAAACACCTGTCATCACAGCGCGGAAACAGATTTCCATTCCGCGACGCAAAACGATCTCGCGTCGCGGCTGGCGCAAAAGCTGCGTCGCGTGTGGAACGCGTTGCGCGATGTGCTGCGCGGATATTGCGCCGGACAGCCTGTGGACGAATCGCGCCCGCGCAAAGGTTGTTGCTGACATCACACGCCGAATAAAATTTGTAATGAACGCAGAACTGGAAAAACTTGTCGAGCAGATCACGGATCAGATCGTCGCTCGGCTCTCAGCCTCCCGCGGCTACGATTTGAACGGCGCCGATTGCGGCGAATGCAGTCCGCACTCGCTGGCCTGCGCGCTGAACGCCGGAGCCTCGCGCATCGGGTTGGCCTGGGGCCAATCAGCCGCCACAAGCGCCGACGTGGCGAAATACATTGACCACACGCTGCTCAAACCCGAAGCCTCGCGCGACGAAATCGAAAAGCTCTGCCGCGAAGCCCGCGATTTCAATTTCGCTTCCGTCTGCGTCAACCCGACGTGGGTTAAAGAATGCGCGTTCGCGCTGCACGGCTCGCCGGTCAAAGTCTGCACTGTCGTCGGTTTCCCGCTCGGAGCGACGCTGGCCGACGTTAAGGCTTACGAAACCCGTCGCGCGATCTTCGACGGCGCAACAGAAATTGACATGGTCATTAACATCGGCGCGCTGAAATCGGGCGATGACGCAACGGTCAGACGCGACATCCGCGCCGTAGTCGAGGCCGCGCACGAAGCCTGCGCCATCGTCAAAGTGATCATCGAAACCGCGCTGCTTACCGACGAAGAGAAAGCCCGCGCCTGTCTGCTCGCAAAAGAGGCTGGAGCCGATTTCGTCAAAACCTCAACCGGATTCAGCAAAGGCGGGGCGACCGTCGCCGACATCGAATTGATGCGCCGCACGGTCGGATCGGAAGTCGGAGTTAAAGCGGCGGGCGGCGTGAAAGATTTGGCCGGCGCGCGCGAAATGATCGCCGCTGGCGCAACCCGCATCGGCGCAAGCGCGGGCGTCAAGATAGTGCAGGAATCACATGGCGTGAAGACCGGCGCCGCAAGTTCAGGTAACTATTGACGGCTGCCTTCCGGCTCTCCAATTTCACCTTTCGACGGGCGTTGCTGCGTTGTTGGACTACTTGACAACCTCTGAGCTTCGCGGCTATTTTGACGCCTTCCTCATTGCCCCCATTTTCTTGCTTAAAGGAGTACAACATTGGCTAAAGGGCGAGCTTCGGCACAAAATTTAAAACGCGATCCGCTGATGGAGCAATACGTGGCTACGTCGGCCTGGGTCAAAGATCGTTCACGCCCAATCGTGAAATGGCTGACTGTCGCGGCGGTGGCGCTTGCGGTCGGCGGGATCATCTGGATGTTCATGTCGCGCCGCGCGGCGAACGCCAGCGAATCAATGGCCAGAGCGATGGACGCTCACGAGGCCATGGTTGCGAACCCGATTCCTCCGAACCTGTCTCCGGGACAGGTCGCTTTTACGAGCGAGGACGAAAAACACCGCAAGGCTTACGAGGCTTTCACAAAAGCGGCGAACGAATATCCTTCTTATAACGGCGACCTGGCGCGCTATTTCGCTGCGACTCATCAACTACATTTCGAGGCCGACAAGGCCGAAGCTACGTTGAAAGAGCTTTCGCAGAAAGATTCCGATGTCGGCGCTCAGGCGCGCCTGGCGCTTGCTGAACGTTACGAAGCCGTTGGCAAGAACGACGACGCGATTGCGGAGTATCAAAAGCTGAAAAACAAACCAGGCCCGATTCCTCCGGCGTTGATTGATGTGAGCATGGCTCGCGTTTATGAAGCTATGGGGAAAACCAAAGAGGCCGCTGACCTTTACTTCGCCGTCGCCAACAACAAGGATTTGCGAAGCACTGGATTGGGCGCTACGGCTGTCACGCGGCTGACTGTCATCGCCCCTGAAAAGGTGGAGCAGTTGCCGCCTCCCGAATCCACCACTCCCGCATTCCCAGGCGGAATGGCGATCCCAGGCCGCTAAGCCGGAAATATCAGTTGGGTCAATGAAGACGAGTGGCAACCTGAGTTTTGCCACTCGTCTTCGTTTTTACGCGTGGCTTGCAAACGGTTTGTTCGAGGTGTGAATGGCCAGAGAGAAATTATTGATATGGCTGTTGGCGGCGCTGGCGTTGTTTGGCGCCGCTTGTCGAACTCCGAATGGCGCCGCTCCAACGCAGACTACGAAGCAGAGGGCGTCCGGTGGCGGAGATTCGACAGGCGCGACAAGCGTTCGCTCGGAGATTGGTTTTGCGACGAGGCGGAAATTCCTGGAGCATTATGAAAAGCACGGCGCCGAATTCGGCTCGATCAGTCAGGATGAATATCTGCGCCAGGCGCAGACGCTGCGCGACAGCCCGGCAGGTGGAAACATTCTGGAAGCCGTGAGAGCCGACGGCGTCATCACAAGGTTCGACCGCAAGACCGGCGCTTTTCTGGCCTTCGACCCCGATCTGACCATTCGCACATACTTCAAACCAAACGACGGCGAGAGATATTTTCGCAGGCAAAGCAAACGATGAGGTGAAGAGAATGCCAAAAGTGAATGACCCCGTGCGCGATTTTTTACGTGAAAGAGGTTGCGCCGATTACGTTGTCGAAGGCGGTCTGGCGGGTCTGATCGAAAGCTGGGAGAAGACCGTTCAATCGGTCGAGGACGGTTATTCGCTGACGCTCGATGATTACCTGAATGATCTGGATGCGCGGCAATTGATCGCCGAAGCTTTGTTGGTGGCCAGCGATGATCAACGCGCTGAAATCGCTGCGCGACTCAACCGCGCCGACGAAAAGATGCGAAGCCTGACCGAGCCGGCGACAGTTTGTTTGTGGGGCAAAGAGATTGCCGAAGAAGAAAGTTGGACGGCGAAAGACAATTGGTGGTATTTCGCGCGTCCGGTCAACGCCGACCCTGAATTGCTCGCCGAAATTGATGAGGCAGTGGAAAGCGGTGGGTAATCAATCAAAGGCGGAGGGGGCGAAACCTCTGCCTTTGATTTTTGATTTCTTCAGTTCTGCGCTTTCTCTTTCATATCCGACACTGTCCTGTATTTTTCCTTTTCTTTCTCGCGCTGCAAATACGGAATCCCTTTCTCCATCCATTCAGGCGCAGGCGCGCCTTTCAGGTAATGATCGAAGAATTCCTGCAACCGCCGCGTGTAATCCTTCTGGTTCGGGCGACGGCGGATGCCGTGCGGCTCGCCGTTGTAGTTGAACATATAAACTTCTTTGTTCAACCGCCGCAGCGCCAGGTAATACTCGATGCCCTGATACCAGGGCACGGCGTCGTCGTTGTCGTTGTGCAGCATCAGGATCGGTGTCTGGACGCGCTCCGCCTGAAAGATCGGCGAGTTTTCGATGAAGCGCATCGGGTATTCCCACAGGCTTCCGCCGATGCGGCTCTGCGTGCGTTCGTACTGAAACTGTCGTGGCAGCCCCGTGCCCCAGCGAATGCCGCTATAGGCGCTGGTCATGTTGCCTACCAACGCGCCGGGCGCGGCGGCCTTGAAGCGATTGGTCTGCGTGACCATGTACGCGATCTGGTAACCGCCCCAACTGTGGCCCTGGATGCCGATGGCGTCTTCGTTGACGGAGCCTTGATCAACCACGGCTTGAATCGCGGGCAACACGCATTTGAGCGCGCTTTGCCCCGGATAGCCGATGGTGTAAACGATGTCTGGCATCAGGACCAGATAACCGTTGCTGGCGTAAAACGACGCGTTGATCGAATGGCCCGGACGCGGATCAACAAACCGATGCACGCCGTCCGAGAGCTTCTCGTAAATGTAGACCATCAGCGGATACTTCCGCTTCGGATCGAAGTTGTCGGGTTTGATCAGAATGCCGCTGAGCGGGACGCCGTCCGAGTTTTTGTACCGCACAAGCTCGGCCCTGCCCCACGTGAACTGGTCTTTCTGTTTGCCCGCGTCGCTGACTTTCTTCAACGCTTTGAAGTTTGAATCGGTGATCTGAATGTCAGGGAATTCATCGAAGCGCGACGCGGTCAGCATCAACACGTCAGCGTCTTTGGCTTTTGTCGGCGCGCTGAAATTCTTTGCCGCCATCAAGAGTTTCTCAGGCGCCGCTCCATCAATCCTGTCGCGATAAAAACCACTGTCGCGCGTCCATTCATTTTCAGCGGCGAGCAGCAACGGTTTGGCCGGATCAATACCGCGATCCGCGACGCCGGGGCCGCGCTCCTGCTCCGGTCGAACGATGCGGAATTCGATCTTCTCCTTGCGGCCAATGCCGTCGGTCAGGTTTTTGGCCGATGAACCGTCAGGCGCGATTTGCCAAACATCGTACTTGTCGTAAAGCAAAACGTACTTGTCGTCCTTCGTCCATCCGCCATTGCCGTATGCGCCGGGCGTGCTGGGCGTGTCGGTCTCTTCGCGCCAGAACGCGACGCCGAGCGATTTGGTCAGGTTGGTGAATTTGCCATCGGGAACAGAAATACCGCTCCAGTCCTTGCCGTTGAAGAAGACGGCGTATTTGCCGTTGGGCGAAAACGTCACCGGGAACTGAGACTTCTTCAAAAGAAGTTTGCGCGAGCCGTCCGCCGTGTTGACCAGATAAACATCAGAATAGCTTGTGTCGCGTCCGACCAGCACGCGGTATTCGCGGTCGTCCGCGCCGATTGCCCATTGGCCGTTCGCCGACGGGTTGACGTTCTCCATCGTCGCATCGGCGAGCTGAACGAACTTCTGCTCCTTGATGTGATAGACGGCGCGGTAGGAGCGATTGCGCTCCTGCTCGGCGCGGACTTTCTGCATCGGCTGGATGTAATCGTCTTTCCAGTGCCACAGATCAACGACCACCTTGTCATCGGCGTTGGCCGCATCGGCTTCGGCGTCTTTTTCAGGTTCAGGCTGCGGCGCTACGCCCAGAAACAACTTGCCGCCATCCTGCGAAAAGTTCAGGCTGGCGCGGTCGCTGACGACCATCCCGGCGCGAAAGCCTGCGGTTGCGGTCGAAACAATCTCAGCCGCCTTCGCCGCCTTGCGATCCCAGTGGTAAAGCTTGAACTTCGCGGGCGGCGCATCCTTTGCCTGCGCTTTTGTTGCGGCTTCGTCACGGTCGCTGATGAAGGCCATCTGCGATTGCTCTTCGTCCCAGGTGATCTTCGAGTACTTGCCTTTGCCGGTCAGCAGATCAATCGGCGCGGCGTCGTTACCGGGCGTTGCGGCGTAAACGCCGTTGGTCTCTTCCTTCTTCGACGAGACGGTGAAGACCAGCGTTTTGGCGTCTTTGCTGAAGCTGTAATCCAGCGCGTCGGCGAACGTCCGCTCGCTGCCGTTGGTCAGATTTCGCAAGACCAGATCGGTTCCGTATTCCTTGCGCGCTCCGCCCGGTCTTCCGCCAGCAGCGCCTCTTCCACGCTGCTGAAAATCATCATCGGCGTCTTCATTTTGTTTCTGCTCCGGCTTTGGATCCGCCGCTTTGTCGTCGGGCTTCTTCTCTTCCGGTTTCGCTTCCAGTTGATAAGCGATCCAGCCGGCGCTGTCTTCCGGTATCTGAAAACTCTTCACGCGTTCGACGCGGGCGACCTTTCCGTTCGACAAATCCATAATGCCGAGCGCATTTTTCGGCATCGCGTCGGGCGCTTTCTTCTCCCTGCGCGCTTTCAACACGTCGTCTTTGTTCGGCTCAATGATGAATGCGGCGAAGCGATCATCGGTGGTGAAGACGACCCGGCTTTGCCGCCCGGCCTGCGCGAACGCTGATGGGCCAGGCGTTTCGCCTCCCTCAGGCGCAGGCGTAGGCGGATGCCATCCGCGACCGTGTCGCCATTCGACGCCCGTAGCCAGATTGCGAACGACGATCTCGCCGTCGCCGTCCTGCGGCATCAGCGTGTAAGCGACGAACTTGCCGTCGCGCGAAAGCGTCTGCCCCTGAATCGAACGCCAACTGTCGTAATCCTGATGCGTCAGCGGGCGTTTGGTCGAGGCTTGCGCCGCCGAAGCTCGCTGGGCTTTCGTCGTCAACTCGAAATTCGTGAAGATCAGGCCGAGCGCGCAGGCGATCAGCAACGCGGCAGCCGAGTGAAAACGAATTGGGTGTGAACGCCGGAAATCACTGGTGAACATAATGCAGCTCCTTTGGGCCTTTGGGATTGCTGGCGATGAACCTTCGCCGCAGGCAGAGACGTAACCGGCAAACGAGCCGTTTCAGGAAAGCTTTACTCATTCCCGCGCGGAAATTCGTGACGCTTGTTCCGGGGCTGTTCCGCCGCGAAGATTGAGCTATAATGCGCGCGAGTGGTAATCATACAGGTGAGGCAATGATCGAACAGAATAGTCCGTCCGGAAAATCCTCTGAAAGCAGGCCGCGCTGGAGCTGGTATCGAATCTTGCTCGCGTTAATCCCGGCCTTCATTCCATTCATCTATTTCTATCTGACCGGTAAAGAGACGTGGTCGCTCTCGGATTTCGGAGTGGTGTGCGGCTTGTTCGTCGCCTACTGGCTGACGGTGATGCTGATCGCCGGACGCGTGCTGCGAAGCAAACAGGCGTTGCAGGCGGCCCGGCTCGCTTCGCCACTGATCGAAGTTCCGCTCAACGCCGATTTGCGCGCCCGGCTTTCCAGATTCGCCGCGTCCAATCGCCAGAAACTCGCCGTCGCCGCTTTTGAACTTCTCGATCAGGAAATCCCGCGCTTCGAGCAGGACGAAGAGCGTGACCGCGCGCGCCGCGACAACGAACACCTGCGCCAGCAGGCCGGACAGGGCGCGTTCCTGGTCGCCGTCACGACTGAAATTTTGAAACGCCTGCTGCTGCTGAGCGGCGCCCACGAGGAAGACCGCAAATTCTGGCGCGCACAGATCAGCGAAACCGCCGCCCGCATCGTCAGCGACGCGCTCGAACACCGGCTGCCGATCACAGAACAACCCACCTGAAACATCTCAGGCGGAATCCCGCCGAAATGAATTCAAATTATTGCTGGCTTCTGCTGTTTATGCACTGAAACTGGGAGAGGTTGCGGGAGAGTATTGCGCGGCGTTTGAGATGGATGTGATCAGGAGGATGAAGTGAGCGTTAGGCGCCGTCTTTCATTCTCGATAGATATTTCGGATTTACGTCAGGGGAAAATGAAAAGTCTATATCGAGTCCAAGGTTTCCTGCGGCGCGAATTAGTTCCTCAGGGAGGCGGATTCCTGGCCAGAAACAATCGTCATATCCAACCCGTAAATCCACACCGAAATCAATGACGACAGTCTCAACACCTGCTGTCTCTTTCAGCCTTTTGACTTCCTCTTTGTTTCTTTTCAGAAAAGCAATAGCGTCTTTGAATTGTTTCTCGACCTTGTCGCCGGAAGCCTTGCTAACAACCACATTGAAGCCTGATCGTTTGATTCTGGTTTTTGATGCTTGATATTCCTTTTCGCCTTTCCTGAATACAGCGCATGGAGAAAGGGAACTCTCTTCCAAGAATTGATCTACTTTGAAGGTTGCGCCGGAAGCGCGAAGAACACAACCAGGCATTTTATTTTCCGCTACCGTAGGTTTAGTTTCCGCGGGGTTTCGGCGTCTAACGCCATCTTCACCCGAATAACGGCCCACCGCGATAAACCACGCTCCACCCACGCTCGATGCTGGTGTTGATCGCGTCTTCGTAATTGCGTCTTGCTTCGCTTCTGGTTTCAAACTGCTTCAGGATCGGTTGGCCTTCGCGCGGGTCGAGTTTGACCACCGCCGCGATGGATTTCGACAGGCCGTCCGAGTCAACCGCAGTTTCGGCGCGCAGCAGACCGAGGAAAGAGAACATGCTGTTTTTAGTCAGAATCGTCAGGTACGTCGTCGGTTTATCAATCATAGAGAGAATCGTCCGTTGATGTAGTTGTTTTCAGGTTTGAGGCTGCGATGATACCACATCGGCGCGAATTTTCTTCCTCGCTCACGCCAGCGTTTCTGCTTTTCGTTCGGGCTTGAGCAGGTACGCCGCAAGCGCGACGGCTGTCGCCGCCGAGACCGCGAACCTGAAGCCGGAATGGATAGGCAGCGGCGAGATGAATCCCTCGATCAATCCGGCGATCACGAACAACGGGAAACACCCGGCCATCAGTTTGATCGCCACCGCGCCTTTTTCAATCAACGCTTCGCGCCGGGTGCGTTCGCCCGGCGCGAGCACCGACAAGCCGATCATCAACCCTGCGCCGCCTGCGATAAAGATCGCCGTGAATTCCAACACGGCGTGCCCGGCGACGAACGACCACAGCGTATGTCCCATTCCGTATTTGAAGACCAGCGCATTGATGGCCCCGAATTGCAGCGCGGTGGTCTTCAAGACGTTCACTGTTCCGACGACCGGAAAAATGCTGAGCGCGAATGTGAGGATGCCGACGGAGATGTTGTTGGTGATGATCCCAGCCGCTCCGACCGGCGCCATTTTATTCAAATCGTCCCACCACGCCTGATGGTCTTTGATCTTCTGAACCAGAGGGCGCGGCACGTAAGCGAAATCGGCGAAATCGTCGTTGCGCCAGGTGGCGAAGAACGACGGGATCGCAATCGCGATGAAAATCAAAAAGACCGCCAGCGTGTAGCGGAACGTTCGCCGGAAGATCGCCGGAAAATCGTAAAGGTAAAAATTCAGGATTGCGCGCCCGCCTTTCGATTCCGTGCGGTAGATCATCCCGTGCGCGCGGATGACCAGATTGTTCAGGTAGCTGACCAGCCGCTGATCGCGCGATTCGACGCGCGCGATAGCCAGATCGGAGGCCGCCCGCCGGTAACTGCGCGCCAGTTCACGCACTTCATCGCGGCTCAAACTGCGCAGCCCGCGCATCGTGCGCGCCTGATCAATCAGTTCTTCCAGCCGCTTCCAGTTGGCTTTGCGCTTTTCGATAAAGTTTTCAGCCATAACTCGTCAGAATTTTTGATAGAGAAAATGTTTGTACCCGACGCTCATACTCGGCAACAGCCAGGGTGGCAGCGAAGTCATCAGCATCAAACTGATCGCCGCGTGCGACAGCGCGATTGCGAACAGGTTCGGCGCGCGTTCGTAAACCGACGACCAGATCAGCCCGCCCACGAACGTCAAAGTCATCAGCATCGGATTCGGCGCGTGAGCGAAAGAAAAAATGGCCGCAGTCGCAAGGATCGCAAACCTCACCCGCCGCTTCCGCTCATCCGGCGCGAGCGAATCATCAAGGAGCAGGAACCGGACGCGGCGGTAGATGAATCCCTGCAAGACGTATTGCTGAATCAGCGCCCAGATCGGCGTTGCCAGCGCGTTCAACCAGAAATGCGAAGTGCGATGAAATGAGCCAGTGAAATATCCGATGGCCGCGAACGTCGCGCAGGCGAGGATCGTCGGCGCGGCGAGCAACTTGAGCGCGCGAGAGAAATGATCGGAGTTTAGCCCGATCCCGCGCAGTGATTCGCCGCGCACTCTCTGCGAATTGATCATCAGCGCGATGGCCATCAGCGCGGGCAGAGCCATCAGCCATTGGCTCCGAGGCTGCAACGGAATGATCGCCCAGGTGGTGATCAGCACCGAGATGAGAACCGAGGCGAGTTCGAGCGCGGTCACCGCGCGCATCGAAATTTGCGCAGTGAGTTCTTGCGCCGGAGCCGCCACGGCGGGTGGTTGTTCTTCAACGTTGTGTTTAGGCGCTGACGCTTGCATCTTTCACTCAACCTCCAGGACGACGAAGGCGACGGCCTGATCCCGCGCGTGAGAAAGCGAGATGTGCGAGCGGGTGATTTTAAGCTCTTTGATCAGTTCGGCGGCGCGTCCGTGAAATTGAAGCTGCGGCGCGCCTTCGGTTGATGGTATGATCTCGACGTCGCGCCAGGAGAGCGCGACGACGGGCGTGGCGGCGCCGAGGGCTTTGCGGGCCGCCTCTTTTGCGGCGAAACGTGTCGCGTAACGTTCGGCTTTGCGGGCGACCTGCTTGCAATAATCAATTTCCTGTCTGGTGAAGACGCGATTAACGAAACGGTCCCCGTGCTCTTCAATCGCGTGTTCGAGCCGCGAAATTTCAACGATGTCCACGCCGATGCCTGCGATCATAAAATGATTTCAAATTCGAGTTCTGAGATTTGAGATAAAGATTCGAGAAAGATTCGTGATGGAGCATTTCTCTTTTCGCCACATCAACAACCTGCAACTGCTGGTCTGCGATCCGATTGAGCGGGCCGGATTCAAAAACGCTTTCAGCACGCGCGTGGGCGGCGTCAGCCCCTTGCCGGCGGATGCGCTCAGCCTGGGGAATTTCAGCCAGGACGAGCGCGAGAACGTGATTGAAAATCGCCGCCGGTTTCTCTCGGCGCTCGACGCGGCGGATTGGCCGCTTGTCACCGCGAAGCAGATTCATTCCGCCGATATTCGTTTTGTCAGCGGCGCGGAAGACGCTCGCAGCGAGCCGACGGCTTGCGACGCGTTGACGGCCAACACTCCGCGGGTTTTGCTGGCGGTTCAAACAGCCGATTGTCTGCCGATTTTGATTGCCGATGAACGCTCCGGCGCGTTCTCGGCTGTGCACGCCGGATGGCGCGGCACGCTCGCGGGCATCGTCGCACGAACGGTTGAGCGGATGCAACAGGAGCATGGTTCGCGCTCCGAAGACCTGCGCGCCGCGTTGGGGCCTGCGATCAGCGCCGCCGTTTTTGAAGTCGGGCCGGAAGTGCTGGCCGAATTCAGAAACAAATTCGGCTACGCCGAGGAATTGATTTCCGATCAGCAACCGAACGGCAAAGGCCATCTGAATTTGAATCTGGCCAATATCCGGCAGTTGATTGACTGTGGCGTGCGCGAGGATCGGATTTACGACAGCGCGCTTTGCACCTGGCTGCGCAACGATCTGTTTTTCAGCTACCGGCGCGAACGCGGGGCCGAGAAACCGGCCGGAAGGTTGATGGGGGCGATTGGGAGAGAAGGATAATTTGAGATTTGAGATTTGAGATTTGAGATTGAGATTCGAGATTGGAGAGAAACCTGTGAAATCAAAATTACTGTTTATCGCTTTGATTGCTTCATCGTTGTTGATCGCGCCTGCGTTCGCGCTCGTTCAGGACTCCGGCAAGCAGAAGGCGAATGCCCAGCAGGGTACTGATGCTCCGAAAGATGCGCCCAAAGAGCCGGCGAAAGATTCGGATGAAGACCTGCGCCGCGCCATCCAATCTTCGGGCGGCAGCGAAACGCAGATCATCACGAACCTCGAAGAGTATCTGAAGAAATATCCGGCGAGCGCTCGTCGCGGAGAGATCGAAAACGAGCTTTACAAGCTCAGCATGAAACTGCGCGACCGAAACCGCGCCATTATGTACGCCGAAAGGCTGGTAATCAGCGATGAGAATAACATTGACGCGCTGACCAATCTGGTCACGATGCTGCGCGAGCGCAAGACGGAAGCCGATCTGATCAAGGCGCTGGCTTACGCCGATGATCTCGTCAAACGATTCGAGCACATCGTTTCCACCAGCGCCAAGCCGAAGCGCATCAGCTCCGCGCAGTGGCAGGAGCGCAAAGAGCAGGGGCTAGCTTCGGTTTACCTGCTGCGCGGCAAGGTTCACGCCGATCTGGGCGCCGATGACAAAGCGCGCGCAGATTTGTTGAAGAGCTACAAGTCGGCGCGTCTGGCCGGAGCCGCCGTGTCGCTGGGCGAGCTTGCCGAGAAGCGCAAGAACATTGATGAGGCGGTTGATTATTATTTGCAAGGCTTCGTCATCTCGCTCAACACCGATGAGCGGATTGATCTGAAATCGCTGCGGCGGAAGATCGGGATTCTCTATTCGGCGAAGAACGGGTCGGAGGCCGGGCTGGGCGACCGGATGCTGAAAGCTCACGACGCTTTCGTCAAAGAGCGCGAGGAGCGGATGGCGAAGCTCGAACCGGCGAATATCAACGAAGGCATCGGCGACCCGCTGAAATTCACGCTGACCAGACTCGACGGCTCGCCGCTGAAGATGGAGGATCATCGCGGTAAGGTGATCGTGATGAATTTCTGGGCGACGTGGTGCGGCCCCTGCCTGACCGAGATGCCGCTGTTTGAAAAGACCATCGCAAAATACAAAGAAGACAAGGATGTCGTCTTTCTGGCCATCACTACGGACGAAGACCGCGAACTGGTCGCGCCATTTTTGAAGCAATACAAATTCAACCTCCCGGTCGCTTACGCCGAATACATCAACGATCATTTCGCTATCTCTTCGATCCCGACGACGATCATTCTCGACCGTAAAGGCGAAATCGCTTTCCGGCAGGCGGGCTTCAATCCGCGCGACGATTTCGTGGTCACGCTGAGCGGGAAAATTGAAGACGCGAAGAAGAGGTAAGAGGGAATAGGGAGTGGGGAATGGGGAGTGGGGAGAGGCTACTTGCCCCCACTCCCCATTCCCCACTCCCTACTCCCTCCTACCTAATTTCCCGCCTCAATTGCTTCAACACCGAACGCACAGCCGACGCCTGCCTGCTCGTGGGATCGAGTTGCAGATATTTTTCGTAAGCCTCCACAGCCTCTTTATTGAGAAATTCGCGTTCAAGAGTGGTTCCCAGTAGAAAATAAATTATCGGTTCGGTGTCGTTGGCCTGGGCAATGGCCAGGCGGAAGTGTTTGATCGCTTCTTCTGGGCGGTTGCGCTCCTGGCAGGCGAGCGCCAGGCCAGTGTGGGCTTCCGGCGAAACGCCGCGCGCCTGGGCGAGCGCTGTGCGGTAACTCGACATGGCGTCGTCGTAAAATCCTTGCGTGCGTTTGATGTTGGCGATGACGGTGTGAGCTTCGGGGAAGACGCCGCCTCTTTCGCGCAATGCGCGCCGGGCTTCGGCGACGGCGTCGTCGTATTCTTCACTCGACATCAGGCTGCGGGCCAGGCCCACGCGCGCGGCGGGGAAGCCTGCGGGACGAAGCCTGATGGCGGCGCGGTATTCCTTGATCGCGTCGGCGTGTTTGCCTTTTTCGCGCAACTCTTCGGCGGTTTGAAACGCCAGTTCGGCTTTGTCCGCCGGGGCCGGAAAAACAATTTGAACTGACTGGCTCCCGTCGGCGGCTAGAACGATCTTCCGCGCAATCTCGCGCCTGCCTTTCAACCGCGCGCGGATTGTGCGAGCGCCTGCAGGCAGGTTGTTGATCGTCAATTCGCCGCTCGCGGGCACGACGCCGTAACGCAGCGCGTCAACCCAGATGATTGTGTCAGGCGCGGTTTTGATGAGGAGTGATAATGTCGGGCCGGATTGAGTTGAAGTGGATCGAGATGAAGTGGATTGAGCCGGAGTGTTGACGCTGAGCGCAAGTCCCAGCGCCATCACTCCGGCGAGAGATGCTTTTCGGGGCGGTGTCTGCATACAACCGATGCAATCGGGGCGCGCCGGAAATTATTCCGGCACGCTGCTTCTGAATCTGCCCTGATCGTCGTAAAGCCGCTGGTATTGCCGCGCGTTGCGGTAAACGCCTTGCACGTAGAGCCGGGTTTCGGTGAGCGGGATGCTCTCGACCCACTCTTCGATGTCGGCTGTCGGCAGTTCCCTGATCCAGCGGCGCACGCGGGTCGGGCCGCCGTTGTAGGCTGCGGCGACGTATTCAAAACGGTTGAACCCGTCCATCAACTCTTTCACGTAAGCCGTGCCAAGCTGGATGTTGAGAGCCGGATTGAACAGGTCGTTCGCCGTGATGGTTCCGCCGCCGGTCTTGCGAGCGACATCCCGTCCGACGTACGGCAGAAGTTGCATCAATCCGAGCGCGTTGGCGCGGCTGCGCGCGTTCGGCGCGAAGACCGTCTCCTGGCGGATCAACCCGGCGATCAGGTACGGGTCAATGTTGTGTCGCTTCGATTCCTCTTTGATATTCGACCACCACTTGAGCGGGTAGAAGACTTCCCAGACTTCGCGCGTCGCCTCTTCGGGCAGCATCTGGCCGTAATCGGGGTAGGCGCGTTTGAGCGCGTTGAGCGCCGCCACAGGCTCGCCCTGGATGCGGAAGATTTGAGCGATACGCAAATTGACAGACGGCGAATTGGGATGGCCCACGCGCGCGGCGTCCAGTTCGTTCATCGCCGATTGATAGAGCGCTATGCGCGTCAGTTGTTCGGCTTTGGTGACGTGTTCGGCGTCGGCGTCTTTGACTGTCTCGCGGGGCAGTTTGACCGTTTGAAGCCCTGCGACGGCGCGGCGCAGCAACAGATCGGATTCAAACGGTTTGCCCTGAACTCCTTCGCTCGCAAGTTGCGCGATGCGGCGGTCGGCGTTGATCCCGAACCAGCCCGCGCCGTAACGCAGCATCAGCGCGCGATAAAGCGTCATCGCGGTTTCCTTGTCACCCGCGCGTTCGGCGTCGAGCGCGGCCCAGAATCCCGCCTTGCCGCGATTGTCCGTGACGTTGCTGTAATTGGCTACGTGCTCGGCCAGCAACCGCGACGACGTTCGATAATCCCGCGCCGTGTGCGCGCGCCACGCCAGCCAGAAATGAGCTTCGTCAGCGCCATCCGCCTGCGGGAACTGCCGGACCAGTTGCGTATAAAACGCGTTCGCCTGCTCGTTTTGATTGCGTTTTTCGTGATGGCGCCCGATGGCGAAAAGCAGATCGCCGATGCGCTCGCTGTTCGGCGCGGCGCGGCGCAACTCCGCGAGAGATTGCAAAGCCGCCGCTTCGCTGTTGAGCGAAAGCTGCGCCAGTCCCAGGTGATACAACGTATCGCTCATCAGCTTCGGCGTGCGCGCGCGAATCTGCGAAAGCGTGTCCGCAGCCTGCCTGAACGAATTCGATTTGTAGTAGCAGATTCCCGCGCGCAGTCGAACATCGTCGGTGACGGCGTTCGGGAAAAGGCGCGGAATCTGGTCGTAAGCTTGCGCTGCGATTGCGTACAGGCCGGACTGATAGAGTTTGTCGGCGCGCCGTTTCAGTTGCGCGGCGTCGGCTGGAGCGGTCGAAGCGCCGAGCGTGGCCAATCGCGCGCCAGCCTTCTCGGCTTCGGCGGATTGCGGCGCGTCGTAATAAAGTTTCCGAAGCGTGATGACCGCCTCGCTTGCGCGACCGGCTTTTTCCAGCGCGTCGGCGCGCAGCTTGAGCGCTGTGCCATCGTTCTTTTCAACCAGCGGCGCAAGGTCGTCAATCACCGTTTGATAATCGCCGCGCGCCATCGCCGAGCCTGCCGATTGCAGCGCCGCCGTTCGCGCAAGCAGAGATGACGGATAAGTTTGCGACAGGCGGCGAAACTCGCGTTCGGATTCAAGCGCGCCCCCGCTTTCCTGCAATGCCTGGCTGCGATAATAAAGCGCGTAATCGCCAACCGCAGTCAGGCGCGCGATGTTCTGGTTGGCCAGAAGATTCGCGGCGGTCGTGAAATCTTTCGCCTGAAATCGCAGGTAACCGCGCAGGAGACGGGCCAGCGCCGCTTCTCTGGTTCCGGGAAACGAATTTTCCACGCGTTGTAATTCAGCTTCAGAGTTGGCGGCGGCGGCGGCTTGCAATTGCGCCTCGGCTTTATTTTGCGCAGCGCCAGACCTGTTGGGGGACTGCGATACGGCGCTGATCAGCGCAAGGGCCAATGCCGCAATCGAGAGAAGATACCGCTTACGTTGGAGGAACGAGATAGTGGAGGAAAAATACTTCATGCTTTCAGCTCCAGGAAAATGCTTCAGCTAAAGGGGACAACCAAATGTGACGATGCCTTCGACGAATTTCAGGGGTTGAGAGTTCGCCGGTGAAAATCGGGGCGGGGTAATTCGGGAATGGGAGAGCGAGAAAAAATCTACGCCTCTTCTCCCACGCCCGCAATCATTCTTCTATGCCAGCACCACAGGCCCAGGACAATTCTTGCCCAGCTTGGCGGGATCGCCTTCGGCCAGCGTTTGCACCAGCTCATCGTAAAAATAATCGAAACGTCCGGCGACGGCTGGCGCGACGCGTTTGTCGTAAACCTTGCGGCTGCGGTCAATTTCGTCTTTAAGGCGGTCGTAAAGATCGTAATTGCGCCGTCCATCGTTGACCTTCGCCGCGTTGTAGAGCTTGATTTCAGAAACAAGCAAACGCGCGAACCGTCGCGCGTCGTTGTGCGCGCGCTGTTCGGTCTCGCTTCCAGGTGTCGGAACCCCCTGAGATGACGCTGAGGTTACGGGTTGAGCCGGCCTGGGCGGTTCAGTTGGTTGAGTGAATATCGGAGCCGATGGCGATTGGAATGCTGAAATTCCCGGCGTGGTTACGCGCTCTTCGATTGGAGGAGCGCTGAAATCCGACATCGGCGTAGTCGGGGCCGATGCCATGTTTTCGCCTGCCATCGTTTGCTGCGCGTAGGCTGTGGGTGATGGTTGATCTGGCGGTTCAAATTGCGGCGCGCCGTCAAATGTTTCAGCGGCTGTATCGGTGACTTCTCTGGTGATTCTTCGCGGCGCGGTTTTTACCTGGCCAGATTCCGGTTCAACGCGCGCAGGTTCGGGAGCCTGATGCAGGCTTTCAACAGGCGGCGCTATTGCTTCGGGCAGCGGCGGCAAGTCTTCAGTCTTGTGCTTCTCGTCGGTTATTTCATCAATTCCGCTTGGCGTAGTTAGCGCGGCCTCCTCAGCTTGCGCGGCTTCTTTCCAGACGTGACTTGGCGGCTCTTCCTGAATCTCGCGCTTAACCTCAGGCTCGGCCTGAGCGCTTTCCGCCTGCGCCACTTGTTCTGGCGCCTGAGGGACCTCTGTCTCCTGAGTTATCGCGGAAGGAGGCGCTACGGCGGGCGAACTTAACTGCGCCTGTGAGACGCTCGGACGCGTTGGCTCGACGCCTCGGCGAGCAGGCAAAAGCTCGATCACCATCGCGGCGATCCGCATCAGCGATTCGATGGCCGCCGTGTTGATCGAGTTTTCGGATTGCGTGCCCGAATCGGCGTAGAGCACAGCGGCGGCTTTATGGCGGACGATCAGGGGAATGGCGACGGCGCGGCCCGGCACGGGAGAACTGTAAAGTCCCAGCACGGCTGAACTGTCAACGTAAGATTGCGGATCGCTCGCGGCGGGACGGAAGTTTTCGAGCGCCTCGCGCAGAAGAGTCTGCTTTTGTGATGAAACAGTCAGGAGTTTCGCCGTCTCGTCATTCAATCCGTTCTCGAAGCCGCTTGCCTTCCAGCCTACGGCGTCGCCGCTTTTGATCACGAAAAAGACCACGCGCGGCGCGAATTGAGCGGCGCGGCGCACCAGCGCGGATAGCGTGTCTGATTGCGTGCGCTGCAAATCAATATCTTCAATTGCGGTTTTGATCGTGTCGAAACTTACCGTTTGAGCCGCTGCTTCCTGCGACGACGACACGGCCAGAGTCAAAGCTTTGCGGCTGGCTTCAAGCTGCTCGCGCAGGTCTTCGATCTGAGCTTCGGATTCGCGGCGCGCGATGGCGGAGGCTTCGGCGCAAGCCTGCTCGATCCGGGCCTGAAAGCCCCGCTCGGCTTCTTCGCGCGCCTGTTCCAGGCGAGATTTGAAATCTTCTTCAGCCCTGGCGCTCGAATCGCTGAACCATTGTCTGACGTAATCGAGCAATCCCGAAGCGTCCTGCTCGGTCGCGGCGCTCTCCTGTTCAACCAGACGCGAACTGATTTCGGAAATGTTCGCCTGTAGCCGCTCGATCTCAGCTTTAAGCGTGGCGTTGCGTTGCGAGAGCAATTCGCCTGCGCGCGCCTGGAGTTGGGCTTCCCAGCTTGCCAGGTTGGATGATTGTTCCTGTTGGGTTTGGTTTCTCTCTTCGGACACTTTGTACCTCCGAATCAATAAAGCGACATTGGAGTAATTGGCGATTTCGTCCCGCGTCGCTTGAATTGTCGGACTAACGAGGCTGCGCTGATCATTTCGTGCGGCTCTTTACCGCTTGATACCAAAATCTTTATTGCAAAGGGCGGTTCATTATCTTTTCTCGGATTGAGCTTGTCAATTTATCGGTTTTCGATTGGTAAGACCGGCTAAGTTTTGCCAAAGACGGACTGTTTGACTACAATTCACCCGTCGTTCAGGCGACGTCATCAACACATTCCGCTACCAGTTCAAAAATCGGAACCACAGCCCGCATCGGTAATTCGATGGGCGTCAATTCGTCATCGGCTCTCGCATGCGGCCCTTCAAACGAAAGAGGAGAAGACAATGAAAAAACAGGACCTCGTTTCGCGCAGAACAGTATTGAAAGGCGCGGCAGCCGCGACGGCGGCTTCGGCCTTCACCGTTGTCAAAGCCGAATCGGTTCGCGGCACGGCGGCCAACTCGATGGTCGAGATCGGATTTATCGGCTGCGGCGGGCAGGGAACACGTGACTCGCAATTGCTTGAAGCCACCGGCAAAGCCAAGATCGTCGCGCTCGCCGATTATTTCCAGGATCAGCTCGACAAAGCGCGCGAGCGATTCAAGGTTGATCCGAAGCGCGCGCATCTGGGCATTGACGCTTACAAGGAAGTCATCGGGTCGAAGGTTGACGCCGTGTTGTTGACCACGCCGCCGGGCTTTCGCCCCGAACACTTCAAAGCGGCGGCGGCGGCCAAAAAACACATCTTCGCCGAAAAGCCGCTCGCGGTTGACGTGCCCGGCTGCCACACCGTGATGGACGCAGGCGAAAAGATGAAAGCCGCCAATCTGACAGTCATCGTCGGTTTGCAGCGCCATTATTCGAAAGCCTATCGCGCCTGCAAGAAATTGATTGATGAGGGCGCGCTCGGAACCATCGCCATGGCGCATTCGGCCTGGGATCAGGGCGATTTGTGGCGGCGCGAAAAACGCGGCGAGATGAAATCGGAACTCGATTGGCAGATCCGCAACTGGTATTACTTCACCTGGCTTTCTGGCGATCACATCGTCGAACAGAACATTCACAACATGGACGTGATCAGTTGGATGTTGAACGCGCATCCAATCAAGGCTTACGGCAGCGGCGGTCGCCTCTGGCGCAAGGACATCGGCCACATTTACGACCACTTCAATCTGGTTTACGAATATCCGAACCAGGTGCTGCTCAACAACACCTGTGTGCAGATTGACGGCGTGCGCGGCGACGTGTCGGAAACCATTCGCGGATCGAAGGGCATGTTCACGACTACCGCCGGCAAAGGCGGCACGGGCGGCACGCGCATCGAAGGCGTTCCGCCAAAACGCGGCGGCGATACGCCGATGATCTACAAATACGAAGGCGGCGACGACAAGCATTACGATCAGGAGGCGCTGGCTTTCGTCAACAGCGTGCTCGGCGTCGGCGAGGGCGAAGACAAATACCGCAACGACGCCAAGTACGGCGTCGAGAGCACGTTCATGGCCATCCTCGGACGCGAAGCGGCTTACCGCAAAGAGTGCATCGGGTGGGATGATCTGTGGAACTCCAATAAGAAACTGTCGTTCAAACCGGAACCAAAGGCGGATTAAAGGCAATCGGACTGGATTTACAGGACTCATCAGGGTGAGAACAAGCATGATGCTCAGGGCCAATCCTGATTTAATCCTGTAAATCCTGTCTAAGTTTTTATGACTTTCGAGTGTTAGACAGGTCTGGGTTGCTCCGCATATACTCGCGGGCATGCTTCCCAGGCTTGTTTTCTTCTCACTGCTTTTTTTTACTGTAATTTTGAAATCGCCGCCAATCGCGCTCGCGCTCGGATTGGGTTTCGGCCTCGGCTTCACTAATCCTTTCACAAAACAGACCAAATCATTTTCAAAGACTCTGCTGCAGGCGAGCGTCGTAGGGCTTGGGTTCGGAATGAACCTGCGCGACGTTTTGCGCGCGGGAAGTTCAGGCTTCGTTTACACCGCGCTGGGCATTGCGGCGACGATGATCCTGGGAATCGCGCTCGGACGATTGCTGAAAGTCGAAGAGATAAGCGCGCTGTTGATTTCGGTCGGCACGGCGATTTGCGGCGGCAGCGCAATCGCCGCCGTCGGGCCTGTAGCCGGAGCGAAAGAGGACGAGATGTCGGTTTCGCTAGGAACTGTCTTCATTTTGAATTCTGTTGCGCTGCTGATTTTCCCGATCATCGGCCACAGTTTTAGTCTGAATGAACAGCAGTTCGGATTGTGGGCGGCGCTGGCGATTCACGACACCAGCTCGGTTGTGGGCGCGGCGGCGAAATACGGCGCAGGAGCGTTGGCAGTAGGCACAACGGTCAAATTGGCGCGCGCGTTGTGGATCGTACCGCTGACTATCGGCACGGCCTTCATCAAACGCAGCGAGGCCAGAGTTCAATGGCCCTGGTTCATTCTGTTTTTCTGTCTTGCGGCGATGGCCAGGACATATTTTCCGGCAGGCAAAGAAGCGTTCGATTTGTTCAAGGAAATCGCGCGCATCGGCTTGACGATAACGCTGTTTCTGATCGGCTGCGGGATTTCAAAAAAGACTTTGCAGACGGTGGGCGTCAGGCCGCTGGCGCAGGGCGTGATCTTGTGGGTGATTGTCGGCGTGTTGTCATTGATTTTGATTCGCGCCGGAGTGATTGGCTTATGATCGGTGGGACAATTTGACAAATTGTCCCCACCTGCGCCAGGCTAAATTTCACGCCGCAGTGTTTCCCAAAAACTGCCGCGATAAACGTGCCGATCCAAGCCCTCATAACGCGCCTGCAATTCCTTTTCGCTGAGGATGTGGCCTTGCAGCCAGACTTCGGCTGACAGCCATCCGTCAACTTTCAACTCGCCTTTGATGTCGGCGCGATTGACGAGCACTTCGAGCCGCACTTTTCCGGCGTCAACGTCAATCAGAATCAAGTCGCTGGTGGTGTGGGGATTCTTCATTTCGCGCCAGGCGATGACGCGCCCGCGCACGATGTAATCCACCTCTGTCACCTTTCTGCGCGGCGCTCGCTCGGCCAGCGGAGCGAAGAGTGGGTCTTTGGGCTTTGCGATCACTCGCACCCGGTAAGCCAGACCGGAAACCGCCGCCGTGATCGGCCGTTCGCGCAAGTGGCCAAGATCAACTTCGGTGATATTCTGCAACTCGAAGACAATCTCGGTGTCGGAGTTGAGCAGCAGCCCGCGCGCTACGGCTTCGCCGTCCTCCTCGTATTCGGCGATTTCCCAGGGGTAAAAATTGAAGACGTGGCGCGCGCGAAAGGCCGGGCGGCAATCGGCGTAAAAGAGGCCGGCCTTCGATTCGTAAAGCATCGTCCAGACTTCCAGGCCGGAACCGAGGCTCCAGCAGCGGCCATGCAACACGCCCTGTTCGCGCTTCGCCTGACTCGGCGTTCCGCGCTGCTGAGCTTCTTCGGCCAGGGCCTGATAAGAAGCTTCGTCGGTGATTTTGAATCCGATTGCGGAGAAAGGTTCACCCATATTTCAGAAAGAGTTTTAACCTCAAGATTTCTTCTTGCGGGGAGACTTCTTCGCTGGCGTGTGGTTGGGAGGGGCGTATTGGCGGACGCCGCGGATGTTGCGCGCGGGGCCATGTTTTGGGGGTTGATTGCTTCTGATCATCTCGGCGAAAAGGTCCATGTCGTAATCACATTCGCGCGACATCTCTTCGCGGATCGCTTGCAACTCTTCTAAAAACCTGGGGCGTTGATACATAAACAGAAGACAGAAGACAGAAGACAGAATGAAAGAAAGTAGAAGACAGCGGGCGCTATTTGGCGCGGAGTAGCCGATGGTTGACTCTCAGGCCTTTACCGCCGCCCGCTCCCTGCCTTCTGTCTCCTGTCTTCTGCCTTCTGTCTTTTACAACTCACTCACCAAAAACTCCGGCGTCACGATTTCAGGGACGAAGAATCCGGCGGCGGTGTTGAAAAGTTTTATTCGCGCCTGGCGATGCACGTTCGCCAGATGGCCGAAATTCCACGTCACCAGATAATCAATCTTGTGAAACGAGGCGAGCGCGACGTGCAGCGCGTCGCCCAGATATTTTCGCTGAAAGATGCCGCGCCCGATGTAACCATCAGCCAGTATCGCGGCCTCCTCCGTGATCTCAACCTGTGGCAGATCGCGGATCAATTGCAAATAACTGCTCCGATATGGCTCCCGCGCGCGTTCGAGTTCTCGCGCGACCAGCGGCGAGACATACGCGCGGTAATTCTTCAATTCGTGCTCCCACCACCGAATCGTCAAGTCCCGGCGGAACGACTCGCCTTTGTCGAGATACGCGCCGATGACCGATGTTTCGAGGTAGATGCTGGTAATCATAATTCGGTGGCTGGTGTCTGGTGGCTGGTGGCTGGTGGTCTTAACTCTTTAACCAACCACCAACCACCAAACACCAATCACCGACTCTTACTTATCCGCCGCGACACTGATCGCTTTGCTTTGCGGCGTCAGCTTGAACTGATAACGCCGCAGGTCGAGCACGACGCGGAAATTTTCCAGATAATCCCCGCCAAGAATTCCATGCTGTTCAAATCCGGAAGTCTCGTTGACAGCTTCGAGGTTCAGGATCACTGCGCGCGAGTTGTTCTTTTTCAATCCGTTGACCGTCAGCGCCGACAGGCCGAGCAACTCGACGCCGTCTTCGATGCCCGCTGCGCCGATGACGCGAATGGTCTCGCCTTTGATCTTCAGCCCATCCAGCGAATGGCGCTGGACGGAGGCCTTTGAAATAACAGTCGTCGTAGCGCCGGTGTCAATGATGAAATTCAGCGGGCGATCCAGATTAGGCAGATGCGTCTCGGCGCTGGCCAGGCCGCCGCTCGTGCTGCGAATCGGAATCTCGAATCCGTTGACGAGATCGCTGGCTATGGGCGCAACCGTTTTGTCGGGGTCAGCCGGATTTTCGGCAGCGTCGGGCTTAGCCGGTTGCTGGGTTTCTTCGCGTACAGGAGAGCGGTCGAGCGTCATCTGTTTGGCATGGTAATCGAGCGTCACCGCGTAATTCGCAAGGACAGACAACCCGATGTACCCATCGGCTCTTTCGTTCTCAGGCGTGTCGGGCGCGGTGTGAATGGTGCGGATGTAAACGGGAACCGCTTCGATCCGGGCATCGCCGATGGCGATCGAGTCGAGCAACCCATAAATGATCGGGAACATGCCGCTGCCGCCAACCGCCCGCGCATCGCCTCCGCGCGCGACGGCTTTGATGCCCAGGCGCTCAGCCGCCTTGTCCGAAATCACCGACAGGCTGGCGCCGGTGTCAACGACGAATCGTAATGGCCCTTTGCCGTTGACCATCAGTGTGATGAACGGACGGTGGTTGACCAGATCGAACGGAATGGCCGACACCTCTTTGCCGCTCGTGCGATGAATCTTGGTAGTGCCCAGATAGCGGTAGAAGTCAATCAGCCCGCGAATGCGCGCCCGGCGTTCGATGTCGGTCTTCGGAGTCACGTCGAGGAAACGCTGATAGGCGTCAGCCGCTTCGTTGTAATACTCCAGCCGCGAGCAGGCGCGGGCGAGCGAGAGGTAATAGTCGGGTTCGAGCGGGTCAATCATGACTGCGCGCTTCAAACCGTCGTAAGAGTTGCGCGTCCGATGTTCGTAGTATTCGATCTCGGAAAGGCCGGCGATGGCCAGCGCCTCTTTGTTGTTGAATTTGACGGCGGTGTAAAGAGCCTCGATAGAGTTGCGGAATTCGCCCGATCGGAGCAGCGCGGTTCCGAGCAGCGCGAACGCGCGCGAATTGAGCGGGTCGGCGGCGATCACCTGCGCCGCGTTTTCATAAGCTTCCTGCAGCTTGATCTGTTTGACCAGCGCGAAGCTCAGACCCAGCCGCGCCTCTTTGTCGGTTTGATCCTTTTCGAGCAGGCGGCGATAGATTTTCTCGGCCTCGATGAAGTTAGCCTTGCGTATCTCGACGCTGGCGCGTTTGAGCGCTTTGCCGCGCGTCTCGGCCATCGCGGCGGTGGACAGGAGAACAACGGCCAACAAGGCCGTCAGAATCCGGAGAGTGGTTGTCATAAAACACCTCGAAGGCAGTGATGAGGACGAGAGCGCACGCCCTTCGTCCGTCATGGTTTTCTCTATTTCAAAATCTCACCGGTTTTGTTCGACCAGAGCAGGAGATCAAGTTCGTCGAAATTGATTTTAATATCCCCGGCGAATTTTCTCATGCGGTCTTCAACGGCCAGGTACTTTTTTTTTGTGGCGGGAGGATCGGGAGATTCGATCACTGCAAGCTCATTCAGGGTTCGCAGGATGTGTTTATCCAGGATCGCATAGCCGCGATAGCCGATGTTTCTGAGGTAATGACTTGCCTCTTTGTAGCCGATGCCTTTGACGCCGGGGTTCTTCGCGAAGAAGTCGCGGCGCGCATCAGCGTCATCACCAAACGATTCCAGCCGCTCGCTGAGGCGCAATCCGCAATCGCGCTTCAGAAAATTCCGCGTGTGGACGACGTACTCGGAACGCGCGTTCGGATAACGATGCGCTCCGACGAGCAAACGATTCAAACGCCTGTGACCGGCTTTGAGCAGATGTGGGCGAACTCTTTCAATCGAATTCAATCCCATCCGCGCGCTCGCGCCCGCCGTGAAGATGCAATAGACAAGCTCTTCAAACAGACGTTCATCATCGGCTTCGGCTATGATCGCTTCGAACTCGGCCAGACGGGCGCGAATCGCTTCGCGCTTTTCGAGATAGGTTTTTTGAAGCTCGTCAATCAATTCGCTCATCCGCAGTTTAAAAAGACTGGCGCAGCAACAGGCCAACTATCAACCGTCAACTATGAACTATCAATTGTTTTTTCATCGCTATCCCGGCGGCTGAAAATAATTGATAGTTCATAGTTGACGGTTGATAGTTGGCCTGTTGCTGCGCCAATGCCGCCAAGTTCGATTCAGTCTCCCTTGCTGGCCTTCTTGGCGTCTTCGTCCTGGTATTCAATCTTCTTGCCGGAACGGGCTTCGAGAATCGGCAGCGTCGTGCGCACGATGTCTTTGCCCAATTCAAACTTCCACTTCCATTAAATCTTCAGCGGCGTAAGTTTCGGGAAATACTGAGCGAGCCTCTTCCAGCAACGGCCGCACGTTCGGAAAGCGCGAACTGAAATGCGTGATCAGCAACCGCCGCGCGTTGGCTTCGCGCGCAATCTCCGCCGCCTGAATCGCAGTTGAATGGCCGAAGTGATGCGACTCTTCGATCAGTTCCTCAGTGAACGTCGCTTCGTGGATCAACCAGTCGGCGTTTTCTGAGAGCTTCACCGCGTTCGCGCAAGGGCGTGTGTCGAGGCAGTAGCTGACGGCTTTCCCCGGTCGCGGCGGCCCCAGAACTTCCGATGGGTGAATCACGCGCCCGTCGTCGAGCGTGATTGATTTGCCTGATTGCAACTGTGAATACAACGGCCCGGATGGTATGCCCAATTCTTTCGCGCGTTCCAGATTGAACCTGCCGGGCTTTGTTTTCTCTTCGAGCCTGTAGCCGAGCGCGAAGATGCGATGATCGAGCGGTCGTGTCGTGATAGTGAATTTCGCCGATTCGTAAACCAGTTCCTGCTCTCTGCCGGCGAAATACCGCCCGTCGAATTCGCGCAGCCTGAGCGGGTAATTGACGTAGCAGATTTTCAACCGCGCGAGCAGCGTCAGATATTCGTCAACGCCAACGGGGCTGATCAGCGTCAATTCCTTCTCGCGCTGATCGAGCGACATCGTCGAAAGCAATCCGGGCAGGCCGTTGAAGTGATCGCCGTGCAGATGCGAAATGAAAATACCCGCGAGTTTTTGCGGCGACAGACCGGCGCGCGCGATCTGTGTCTGAGTCGCCTCGCCGCAATCGAAGAGCCACCATTCGCCGTCGCCGACGATGGCCAGCGCGCTGACGTTGCGATGCAGTGTCGGTTTTCCTGAACTGGTTCCGAGCGGAATGATCTTCATTTCGGTTACCAGCCCAGCACGCGCTTGCCCGGATCGTTCCACCGGCTCAGGATGACTTTATTGTGAGTGTAAAAGTGAAAACCTTCGTGACCCTGAATGTGCAGGTCGCCGAAAAACGACTGGTTCCATCCGGTGAACGGAAAGATGGCCATCGGCGCGGGCACGCCGACGTTGACGCCGATCATTCCGCAATTGACGTAGCGCGCGAACGTGCGCGCCGCGCCGCCGTCGCGCGTGAAGATCACTGCGCCGTTGCCGTATGGCGATTGATTGGCGCGCGCGATAGCCTCGCTCAAATCGTCAACGCGCATCACCGACAAGACCGGCCCGAAGATTTCGTCGCTCGCGATCTTCATCTCTGGCGACACGTTGTCGAAAATTGTCGGGCCGACGAAAAATCCCCCGCTCAATTCGGTCAGCATTACGCCGCGCCCATCCGTCGCCAGTTTCGCGCCTTCGTTCAAGCCAACGTCAATGTAACTTTTGATTCGGTCGCGCGCCGCCCCGTCAATCACCGGCCCCATATCAACATTGCCGCCATTGTCAGTAGGCCCGACGCGCATTTTCTTCGCCGCCGCGTCCAGGCTCTCGATCAGCGGATCGCCCGCCTTGCCGACCGCGACCGCGACGCTTCCGGCCATGCATCGTTGCCCGCTGCAACCGAAGGCTGCGCCGATGATCTGATTCGTTGTCGCGTCCATGTCGGCGTCGGGCAACACGAGCATGTAATTTTTCGCTCCGCCCGCCGCCTGCACGCGTTTGCCGTGCGCTGTTCCGACCTCGTAAATGTACTTCGCCACTTTGGTCGAGCCGACGAAGCTGATGGCCGCGACATCGGGATGTTTGAGCAGCGCGTCAACCGTCTCCGCGCCACCGTGAACGACGTTGAAAACGCCTTTGGGCAATCCGGCTTCGGCCAGCAATTCGGCCAACCGCATCGGCGTCAGCGGAACTTTCGGCGAAGGCTTCAGGATGAAAGTGTTGCCGCAGGCAATCGCAATGGGAAACATCCACAGCGGAACCATCGCGGGAAAATTGAACGGCGTGATGCCGACGCAGACTCCAAGCGGATGCCGCTCGACGCGCCCATCAATGCCGCGCGCGACCTGATCGAGCGTCTGCCCCATCAATATCGTCGGCGCGTGGCAGGCCAACTCGACCATCTCGATGCCGCGCCGCACGTCGCCCTTCGCCTCTTCCGGCGTCTTGCCGTGCTCGCGCGTGATCAATCGAGCCAACTCGTCGAAATTTTGTTCGAGCAGATGCGCGAAGCGGAACATCACGCGCGCGCGCTCGACAACCGGAGTGTCAGCCCAGGCCGGAAAGGCTTCGCGAGCGGCCCGCACGGCCTGATCAACGGATTTCGCGTCGCTCTCCGGCGCCTCGGCGATCACCTCGCCGCGCGATGGATTGTAGACCGGAGTGAATTGAGCGGATTTTGCGGGAATCAAATCGCCGCCGATGAAGTTATTGCAGACTACGTTCATAAATTTCTACCTTTCAGTTTCGCCGCTGTCTTTGCCGGACGGCGGAAGTTAGCGACCGGCTTTGAACATTGCCCTTAGTTGGGCAAGCGTAGATCGGGTTTCGGACTGCAACTGCAATCTTTCAGCTTCAGCCTGATCTATCCGTTCAATCGCCTCACGAATTGTTTTCAGGCATTGCTCAATTACCGCGCTCAACAGTGAGGCTTCGCTTTTAGTCATCTCAAGTTTGATGGTTTGCTCCATATCCGTTTACCTCCAGCCGAATTCTAACACGTAAACAAGAGGCCCTCTGAGGAGCGCCTGCGACTCAGGAAGCCGGAATCACTTCGCGCCCATAAATCTCGACCGTCTGCTCCTCGTCGCCGCACATCAGATAAATATTGAATTGCGTCACGCCGACCGCTTCAAGCTCCTTCAACCGCCGCATCTGCTCTTTCACCGGCCCGACGATGCAGAAACGATCAACCACTTCGTCGGTGACGAACTCGGCGTTGCTGCTGCCGACCTCGGCGTGGTGCAGATAGTTGTAGCCTTTGCGATCTTTGATGTACGCGGTCAATTCCGCCGGCAACTCCTCCGGCTTGTAGCGCGAGACCAGATCAGCCACGTGATTTGAAACCAGGGCGGGGAACCAGCGCACGCGGTCGCGCGCTTCGGCCAGATCATCGGAAACCCAGACTGGCGCGGCGCTCATCACTTTGATCTTCGAGAAATCGCGCCCGGCTTCTTCAGCGCCTTCGCGGACGAACTGCAAACACCATTTGATCAAATGCGGATCGGCGAATTGCAGGATCACGCCATCGCCGATTTTGCCCGCGCATCGCAGAGCCTTCGGCCCGTAGCCCGCCACCCACACCGGCGGAACGCCCGCATCGGCCCAGGTCATCTGGATCGGTTGATCTTCGTAAACGATTTGTTTGCCCGCGCACAGATCGCGCACCGTTTGCACGCAGGCTTCGAGGTCGGCAAGCGTCGTCGGGCGTTTGCCCATCACGCGCCGCGAACTGTCGCCGCGCCCGATGCCCAGATCCATCCGCCCGCCCGAAATGCGATTGATCGTGGCGAGCAGACTCGCCGTCACCGTCCAATCGCGCACCGCCGGGTTGGTCACGCACGTGCCGAACCTCATCTCTTCAGTGTTCGCGGCCATCAAGGTCAACAACGGATAAGGCTCCTGCCACAGCACGTGCGAATCGAACATCCAGCCGTAGCTGAAGCCGTTGTATTCGGCCTGCTTCGTCAGATGGACGATGCGTTCCGGCGTCATGTCAGGTTTAAAGGTGATTGCGAATTCCATAGAATTTACTCCGTGTCGTTGTAGGCGCTCAGATAAATGATTTCATCATGATCAATCAGGCCGACGCGCAGCATTTGCAGCCATCCGTGTCTGCCCAACAGGTTGCGCGGGATGTCATATTCGGCGGCAAAGTAAACCGTCGCATCAAAAACCAAATCGAATGTTTGGATCGAAACTTCGTGACCGTAAGAGAGCAGGCTCCCGGTTAAAGTTCCCATCCACTTCGGGTCTCCGCTTTCAACTTCAAGCCCAAGCGCGTCGGCCACTCTTCGCTGAAAAAGGCAGTACTCGGCTCCTGTGTCAAGCTTTGTCCAGCATTCGATAAGCTGATTGCCGGAAGCCAGAACAACAGGAATAGAAATCCCATCTTTGGTTGTCTCGTAGTGGTAACCGATTTTAAAGTCGAGTTGATACGCCATCGCTAAAATCCGGCAAAGGGCAACCCGTCCGGGTCTTCGACCTGGACGAGCAACGGACGATCAACGCCGGCGGCGGCTGCGGCGTCTCGAACCTCAACCGCTGTCGAGCCGGCGGCGATTAACTGGTCGCCTTCCAACGCCACCCATTGCCCGGCATATTCGCGCGCATTTTCTTTCAGCCATCGGGCTTCCCGGCTGCGATCTTTCCACGGCACGCGCCTGGGGTGCGGCGGCGGCGCCGCCGGCTTCAACTCTTCAACCAGAGTCTCAACCAACTTTTGCCGCTCCTGCCACGGTAGCTGTCGAACCTGCGTCAGCACGCTTTCAAAAGTAATTTCAGACATCTTCGTTACCTCCACTGCTTCGGCTATTCCCGCGCCAGTAAATCATAAGTCTCCGGCCTGCGGTCGCGAAAGAACTGCCAGGTGTTTCTGACCTCGCGGATCATATCCAGATTCAGATCGGCTACGACCAGCGCGTCCTCGTCGCGCGGCGCCTGCGCGATGATCTGCCCGCGCGGATCGCAAAAATAGCTCTGGCCATAAAATTCGCCGATGTTCCAGGGCGCTTCGTAACCGACGCGATTGATCGCCGCGATGAAATAGCCGTTGGCCACAGCGTGCGCGGGCTGCTCCAACTTCCACAGATATTCAGACAAACCGGTGACCGTCGCCGAAGGGTTGAAGACAATCTCCGCGCCGTTCAAGCCCAACGCGCGCGCGCCTTCTGGAAAATGCCGGTCGTAGCAGATGTAAACGCCGATGCGCGCGTAGGTCGTCTCGAAAGTCGGATAGCCCAGATTGCCCGGCTTGAAATAGAACTTCTCCCAAAATCCCGGCGCGACGTGCGGGATATGGTTCTTGCGATATTTGCCCAGGTATTTGCCGTCGGCGTCAATCACGGCGGCGGTGTTGTAATAGACGCCGGTGATCTCTTCTTCGTAAATCGGAACGATGATGACCATCCCGTGTTTGCGCGCCGTCTCTTGCATCAGCTTAACGGTCGGGCCGTTGGGAATCTTCTCGACCGCTTCGTACCATCGCGTCTGTTGTTCGGCGCAGAAATAAGGCGTGGTGAAGACTTCCTGCATGCATAAAATCTTCACGCCCTGTTTGGCCGCCTGTTCGATCAGGCCGAGATGTTTTTCGATGTTGACGCGCTTGATCTCTTCGATGGGCGCGTCGGTGGGCGCGGCGTTTTTAGCCTGAATGAGACCGCATTTGACGGTTCGTGCCATAACATTTCCTCCTCAGATTGCCTCAGCTTCCATCACGACTTCTGCCTGCGATGGAAACGCTTTCATCAAAACGTAATGAATAACTGCCGACGCGCCGAAGCCCACGAACCAGCCGTAATCGTAAAGCGGCTTCAACGCCGGAACCAACAACCCGATCCACGCCAGCCCGCAGCCGATCAACGTCGCCACGACCGCGCGCCAGTTCCATCCTCCAGCGTAAGTGTAAACGCCTTTCGTGCGGTACAGATCGCCAAGCGCAAGCTTCTTGTTCCGAACCAGCCAGTAATCGGCGATCAACACTCCGGCGATTGAACCCAACCCGCCCGAATATCCGTTCAGCCACGTGAAGATGTAAGCCGACGGATCGGCCAGCAGTTTCCACGGTTGCATCAGAATGCCGATGACGCCAGTGATCAGCCCGCCAGTGCGGAACGAAATCAGACGCGGAAAAGCGTTGGCGAAATCGTTCGCGGGCGACACGACGTTGGCCGCGATGTTGACCGCGAGCGTCGCCACGACCGCCGTGAACATCGAGACCGCCACAACCAGCACGCTGTCGAACTGGCTGACGACCTTCAACGGATCCCACAATTCAGACGGCTTCATCTGCGGATAGATCACGATGGCCGCTGAAGTGATCATCACACCCATCGCGGCAAACACCGTCATCGTAGTCGGCAGCGCGACGATTTGACCAACTGTCTGTTCGCGCTGGCTGCGTCCGAAGCGCGTAAAATCAGGCATATTCAACGACAGCGTCGCCCAGAATCCGATCATCGCCGTCAGCGACGGAATGAAGACCGGCCAGAATTCGGCTAGCGTTTGAAACTTGCCATCATCGCGCAACAAGCTGCCCAGTCCGTTCGCGCGCCAGATCGCCCAGCCCAGCAGGATCGCCGTCATCACCAGCACGTAAGGCGCAGCCCAGTTTTCGACCGCGCGCAACAAATCCATCCCGCGATAGATGATATAAATGTTCAGCCCCCAGAAAAGCAGAAACGACAACCACTCGGTCGGCGTATGCCCGCCCACCGCGCCGCCGAGCAGCGTCTGCCACGACGGAATGATCGCTTTGAACAAAGTGTGCAGAGCCTCGCCGCCGATCCAAGCCTGAATGCCGAACCACCCGCAGGCTACAATCGCCCGCATCAACGCCGGCAGGTTCGATCCGATCACGCCGTAACTGGCCCGCGCGAAGACCGGAAACGGAATGCCGTATTTCGTCCCTGGATGCGAATTGAGCAGAATCGGAACGAGCACAATAGTGTTGCCGAGCAGAATCGTGAAAAGCGCCTGACGCCAATTCATCCCCGCCGCGATCAAGCCGGAAGCGAGCATGTAAGTCGGAATGCAATGCGCCATGCTGACCCAGAGCGCGGCGTAGTTGTACGTCGTCCAATTGCGCATGGAGACGGGCACGGGCGCGAGATCGTGGTTGTAAAGCGGGCTGGATTCGATGGTTGAGTGATCGCGCAGTTCGACGCGACCGTCGGGGTGGTGAATGGTTTCGGAGGCGAGCATAGTTTGTTCAGACATGTTCGTTACCCTTGCGCTGCGCGAGAATCTTTCTCGCGCGTACCTGAAATGCCGCCGTCGTGTGCGGGAGATGTTTGCTCACGATCAGCCGCAACTCGTTCATCAAATCCGGCTCCGACTTCGCGATGCGCGCCGCGACCGTCAACGCGAACGCCCGCACGGCGACAGGCTGGTAAGCGTCATCAATCAAATCAACGCAATGAGAATAGACCCTGCCGGTCAGCCGTTTCGGAATCTCGATGTATTGCAGCAACCGCACGACGTTTCGTTTGACAGCCGTATGCGCGTCGGCGCGTTGCAGGCAATCGAGTAACTTTGGCAGATAAGGCAGAATCAATTCCGGATGTTGTTCGGCGCAATAGCTCATCGGCCAGGCGGCGCGCTGCGTCAGACGATATTCCCCGGCGAAGAACAGCCTCATCAATTCGGCGAAGCGTTGGGCGTCATCGCCGATGTATTCGACGATGGCCATCGTCTGCCGCTTGGAATGTTCGATCATCAACGCCTGTCCGATGTCCATAACCTCGTACCCAAACTTCAAGCCGAATCGTACGGGCTGAGATAAATCTCCGCATCGTAATCAACTACCGCCATCCGCACGTTTCTCAGCCAACCTTCGCGGCCAAGAATATTTCGCGGCAGATTGTAATCTTCAGCAAAATAGACGAATGAATCGAATTCCAAATCAAGTGTGTAAAGAGTCACCTCATGTCCGTAGGCGATCAACCCGCCGGAGGTCAGCGTGCCGAGTTCAAGCCGGTAGCCGCTTTCCACATCTATGCCCAGCGTTTCGCCGATGTCACGCTGAAACAGACAGACCTCCGACCCGGTATCAACCTTTGCCTGACAAACCGCGGCGCAACTCCCGTGGCTTAATGCGGCGCGAATTTGTATCCCGCTGTCGAGCGTTTTGTAGCGGTGGCGGATATCGAAGTTGAGGGGGAAGGACATAGTCAGATGTTTACGAACGGACGGTCATCTTTTGGTTGAACAAGAAGCAGGAGCGCATCGGGATGACCCGCCGCGACAGCCGCCTCATGAACATCCTTTCCGCGCGATCCATGACTGATAAGCTGATTACCTTTGAGCGCCACCCACTGACCGACGTATTCCTGGCCATGTTCTTCAAGCCACTGATGCTCGCCTGATAGATCGCGCTTACTGGCGGCGCGGGCTAACGCGCGCGCTTTCTCGACGGCTTCGTCTTGCTGATGTTGCGCGTTGAGGTACTCGCGCAACTTGTCCGCTTCTTCCGGCGGCATCGCCTTCACTTGCGGCAAAACCTGCTCAAAAGTGGTTGCTGACATTTACTGCTCCTTTCCGAAACGGCGGGCCGCGATTTACGCGAATGTTCCGCGCTTGATAAATCTGCCATCGCCCGCCTTGCCTTTCCACTCGCCGTTTTCGACGATCACCTTGCCGCGCGAAAGCACGACCTCGGTCACTCCTTTCACCTTCCAACCTTCATACGCGCTGTAATCAACGCGCATGTGATGAGTCGCCGCGCTGATCGTCTGCTCGCGGTTCGGATCGAAGATCACGATGTCGGCGTCGGAACCAACGGCAATCGTCCCTTTCTTCGGAAACAGACCGAAAATCTTCGCGGCGGCGGTCGAGGTCAATTCGACGAAGCGGTTGAGGTTGATGCGCCCCTGCGCGACGCCGTGGTGATAGATCAAACTCATGCGGTTTTCGACGCCGGGGCCGCCGTTCGGAATCCTGCTGAAATCGTCGCGGCCAAGTTCCTTTTGCTCTTTCATGCAAAACGGGCAGTGGTCGGTTGAAATGACTTGCAGATCGTCACTGCGCAACCCCTTCCACAACTTCTCCTGATTTTCCCGGTCGCGCAGCGGCGGCGTCATCACGTATTTCGCGCCTTCAAAATCGGGCTTTTCGTAGAGGCTGTAATCGAGCAGCAGATATTGCGGGCAGGTTTCGGCGAACGCGGGAAGGCCCAGATCGCGCGCGGCCTGTACTTCTTTCAGCGCGTCGTAACAACTCAAATGCACGATGTAGACCGGCGAGTTGGCCATCTCGGCGATGGCGATGGCGCGATGAACGCCTTCGGCTTCGGCTTTGGTGGGGCGGGTGAGCGCGTGATATTTCGGCGCGGTGCGGCCTTCGGCGATTGCGCGTTTGACCAGCACGTCAATCACGACGCCGTTTTCAGCGTGCATGCAGATCAATCCGCCGTTCTCGCCCGCCGCCGTCATCGCCTTGAAGATCACGCCGTCATCAACCAGAAAGACGCCGGGATAGGCCATAAACAACTTGAAGCTCGTCACGCCCTGATTGATCATCGCCTTCAATTCGGGCAATCGCTCGTCGGGCAGATCGGTGCAGATCAGATGAAAGCCGTAATCTGTCGTCGCCTTGCCTTCGGCTTTGGCGAACCAGGCGTCTAGACCTTCATTCAACGCCTGCCCGTGATACTGCACGGCGAAATCAATGATCGTGGTCGTCCCGCCAAAAGCAGCCGCGCGCGTGCCAGTCTCGAAATCGTCGGAAGACGACGTGCCGCCGAACGGCAAATCCATGTGCGTGTGCGGATCAATGCCGCCGGGGATGACAAGTTTGCCGGTCGCGTCAATCGTTTTGTCCACCGCGCCGGCGACAGATGAAAGGTCTTTGCCGATCATCGCGACGGTTTCGCCGTCAATCAGGATGTCGGCGATGTAGGAATCTACGGCGGTGACGATGTGGCCGTTTTTGATCAGGGTCTTCATAAACTGTTCCTCCCGCGTAAAGAATTCATTACTTCAATTCAAAGCTGGCAACGACTCGCGCCGTTACGGAGATTTGCCCCGGAGCGATTGAGCTTTCCGAATCCGAGTAGGAGCCGCTGATCACCGTCGTAGCGTTTCTGCCATCGAATCTGTTGACCGCTCCCTCTTCCTGAATCGAGTAGGCCTTGCCGATTGTTTGTCCGATCTCCTGAGCTATCGCAAGAGCCTTTTCGCGCGCGGCCTTGATGGCGAGGGCGCGGGCTTGATCTTTATGCTTGCGGATTTGTGATGTGCGAAACGTAACGTCGCTGACGCGAGTTACGCCGAGCTTAATCACATCGGAGAGCAGGCTGTCGAAGCGGGAGAAGTCTTTCAAAACAATGACCACCGTTTTCGATACTTCGTAGCCGGCGAATGTTCTTTTCTTGTCGTCGTCTTCAAAGTCGTATTTGGGTTGAATGCTGATGTAGTCGGTGCGAATGTCTTGCGAGTCAATCTGGTAGCTGCGCGCCAACGCTAGGACGGCTTTTACCCGCTCATCGTTCAGGTTCTTTGCGGCGATCAAATCCTTGTCCACGTTTTCCACTTCCAGGCGAAAGACAACTTCATCAGGCGTAACCTTGACCGCCGCTTCACCGGACACGGTAATGAGGGGCGGATTAGAGGTAGTTTGCGCAGTGGCCGCAATCGTGAAAAACAGAAGCAGGATGAAAGTAGGCGTCACTTGTTGCATACCGCGTTTCATCTCACAGAAATTTCGCACGACGTCGTTCCTCCAACAATTGTTCAACCTCCTCATCTGTCGGAGCGGCCTTGTTGGTCGCTAGCAACCCAAGCGCCTGGTCGAGAGTTCGCTGGTGCTGTTTGGGTAGCCCCACTCTTGCGGTAGTCTCGCTCTCTTGTCGCGCCGGCTTGAACCTCTCGTAAAGATCGGGATTTGCCTGGCGAAACTGCTCACGGCGCTGCTCGGCTTCGGCCTCGAACTTTAATTCCGATTGTTGCAGATGTTCGTCAATCTCCTGTTCGTGCGCCAGGTAAAAAGTGATCGCGCCGTAAACCTCTTCCAGCGTGAGAAGTGGGAAAGATCGCCGGATGGTTTCCGGCGCCGCGCCGCGACGAAACGCATAAACTACCGAGTCCAGAGGAATGCGCGTCCCGGCTATCCAAAAGCCGCCGTCGCGTTCTTCGACATAAACCTTGTTCATAAAACTTCCTCCTGCGAACAACATTACACCGTCGCCAACGCCTCATCCAACGCCGTGACCAGTTCGTCCATGTTGTCTTTCGTCGCAACCAGCGGCGGCCCCAGCCTGATCACGTTCCCGTACAATCCGCCCTTGCCCACCAACACGCCGCGCTTCTTCGTCTCTTCAAAAACCTTCAACACAGCCTGCGGATGCGGTTCTTTGGTCTTGCGGTCTTTGACGAATTCCAGGCCCTGCATCAAACCCATCCCGCGCACGTCGCCGATCACTTCGTATCGCTCCTGCAAGCCCATCAGCTTTTCGCGCAAATGATCGCCGACGACCTTGGCGTTGTGCGCCAGGTTCTCCTGCTCGATCACTTCAATCGTGGCCATCGCCGCGCGCGTCGTCACGGGGTTGCCGCCGAAGGTCGAAAACGTCAGCCCCTGCACGGCGTCTGCGATCTCCTTGCGCGCAATCGTCCAGCCGATGGGCGAGCCGTTGGCCATGCCTTTGGCCGAAGTGATGATGTCCGGCTCGACGTCCCAATGCTCGATGCCGAACCATTTGTCGCCGAGGCGTCCCCAGCCCGTCTGCACTTCGTCGCAGATGAAGACGCCACCGTATTGGCGAATGATTGCGACGGCCTCTTTGAAATACTCCTTTGGCGGTGGGACGAAACCACCCGCGCCCAGGATCGGTTCGGCCATAAACGCGGCGATCTGTCCCGAAGTCGAAGTCTCGATCAACTCCTTCAGGTCTTTGGCGCAGGCGATGCCGCATTCGGGATAGGTGAGCTTCAGCGGGCAGCGGTAACAGTACGGCGCCAGGCCTTGAATATAACCGGGAACCTGCGCGGGCAGTAATTTCCATGTTGATTGGCCCGCCGCCGTTTGCGCCGCCGCCGAACGCCCGCTGTAGCTGTGGCGCAGCGTGATGATCTCCTGCCGGCCCGTGTAAAGCTTCGCGGCCATCGTCGCGGTTTCGTCGGCTTCGGTGCCGCTGTTGGTGAAGAATGATTTTTCCAACTTGCCCGGCGTGATCTCGGCCAGCTTCGCCGCGAGTTGCGATTGCGGACCGTTGGCGTAAAGCGCCGAAGTGTGCGCGATCTTTTTCACCTGATCAATGATGGCTTCGGTGACGTGCGGGTTGGCGTGGCCGACGCTGGTGGTCAGCACTCCGCCGAAACAATCGAGGTATTTGTTTCCGCTCTCGTCCCAGACGTACATTCCCTCGCCGCGTTCGAGCGCGACCGGCTCCTGGTAATACATTGTCACGGCGGGGAAGAGAAAATCTTTGTGTTTTTGGACGGAATCGGAATGCAGGTTTTCGCTGGCGCTCATAGACGACATTACTCCTTTTGATGCCTGTATTTGGTGATTTGCCGATTAGGCGTTAAAGACAGGGCAAATTATGGCGCATAACGCTCAGTTACACCAACCGATATTCGGAGAGAGAAAAAGCCGAAGAACGCAAAAAAACAGCCAGCGGTCCGACGGGAACTGCTGGCTGTTTTTTGTCCGTTTACGGCTTTTTGACGAAGCGATAGGTTATCGCCGTTCCGCGATCCGCTCCCGCGCCTTACTGTCTGACAGGTGGCTCAGGGCTGTTTGACCGTCGCGGGATTATCGCGGGTTGCTGAAGTTGTTTGACCACCATGACTGAGTTTGACGCGCCAGCGGCCTTCTCCCGTACTCCAGGCGGCTGCATCAGCCAGGCCGTCGCCGTCGAAATCGCCCGTGATCGGCGCGTCATCGAAAGCAGCCGCGTCCAAGGAAATTGCCATCATCTTCGCGTCCGAACTGCGCAGTATGCGCCAGTTCGCATACGCGCCGCGCCGGACGGCGATGTCAGTTTTGCCATCGCCGTCGTAATCGGCGGGCACGGGCGCGTCCGTGGCCAGTCCCCACAACCGGTCAACGAACGATCCGTCGGAGCTTAGCTTGATTAACCAGCGCCCATTCGCGCGGCGGAAGACGCCGATGTCGGTCTTGCCGTCGCCGTCGTAATCAGCCGCAACCGGCAAATCGAAATAAGGCGCGGAAGCCGATCCCCACGATACGGTCTCGACCTGGTTGTCGGAACTGCGCAGGATGAGCCACGCGCCTTCCGCGCCGCGCCAGACGGCGATGTCGGTCCTGCCGTCGCCGTCGTAATCAGCCGCGACCGGCGTGTCCGCGCCCGATCCGAATTGTCTGGCCACGAGTTCGCCGTTGGAACTGAGCAGGATTTGCCAATTGCCATCAGCGCGGCGGAACACTGCCGGATCACCTCGCCCGTCGCCGTCGTAATCGCCCGGAGCGAACACGTCGCGGCTCGGCTCGTAGCCATCGCTCCACGCGTGAGTCTGCGTCGAGCCGTCGCCGCTCAGAACGATCCGCCACTCGCGCGACGCTTCATCCCAGGAGATGAAGTCGGTCTTGCCGTCGCCGTCGAAATCGGTGGCGGCGCGAGCCGCCGCGATAGCTGAATTCCCGCCGCCATTTTTGAGGATGACAACGCCGCCGCTGGCCAGGCTCATAGTCGGGGCGGCGCTGTCCGGCGCGTTGATCTGATTGTCGTAGACGACGCTGTTGGTGGTCTTGTCCCAAATCTTGATTCGGAACTTGTCCCGTCCTCCGCCGCCGCTGATCTGTCCGTCAATGATCGTCAGAATGAACCCGTAGGCGCCGGCGTTGTTGATCTTGCCTGAGCCTTTAAGTTGCGCGCGAGCGCCCGCCACAACCAGCCAATCGTTACTCGTGCTGTAGAAGTTTAGATTGCCCAGCTTGAACAAGGTTTCGCCGGTCGGGACTGTCGCGCCTCTCAGGTATTTTGCGGCGAAAGCGAATGCGGCGTTTCCGGTCAACGATGGGTTGGACGGGTAAGCTCCCGGCGGAGAGGCGATCAATCCGGCTCCGGTGATCAATCCGCCATTCGGATCGTAAACCACGACCGTCGCGGGCTGGCCTGCGATGGTCGCAGCCGAACCCGAAGCGCCGCAGTTGCTGGTCACGGTCAGCGTCACCTGATAAACACCCGCCTGCGTGAAGTTGTGGCTCGCGCTGACCGTGCCCGCCGCTTCGTTGACCACGCCGGTTTTATTGATGCTGGCCAGATTGCTGGCGAAGTTCCAGTTCGCCGTGTGTGTCAGCCCCGTCACGCCATCGTAGGAGCCTGCGAAGCTGACGGGCGTCCCGACTCGGTAAACGGCGCCGCTGGCCGGAGCGGTGATGTCTACTCCGGTGACCGGCGGGCAAGCGACGTTCAAGGTTGCGTTCCCCTGGCTCGGCAGAAAGATCGCGCCGCCGCTGTATTCCGCTGTGATCGTGTGCGACCCGACGCTCAAATTCGACGCGCTGAAACTCGCCTGCCCGCTGGCGTTCAGGGCGATTGGCCCGGCCAGCGTGTTCGCGCCTTCTTTGAAAGTCACCGAGCCAGTGGTGATCGGAATTCCGTTCTTTGAAATCTGCGCGGTGAAATTGACCGTCTGGCCGAAGGTGGACGGATTCGGCGTGGCGGTAAGCGTCGTCGTGGGCGCGGTCGTCAACGCGGCCACCACGAATGGCGAGAACGAAGTTACCTGCGCGCTGATCTGGTTGGAGCCGAAGCCCGGCGCCGGAGTGTTGTCCGGCGGCAGCAGGATCGTGCGATCTACCAGCGCGCCGCCTTCGTTGTGTTCGACGCGCAATTGATTGTATTCGGCTTGTCCAATGCCGCCCGGCAGATCGAAGGTCAGCGTGACCGGGCCGCTGAAGACCGCTGTGGTCGTTATTTCAAATGCCACGTTGACGCCCGGCAAGAGCGTGTAACCCAACGGCAGCGGGCCTGCCGCCGCTGGTGAAATCGGCGTCACTGTCGTAGTTCCGGGTGTGGTCACATTGGCGAACGTGATCGCCGGGCTGCCGGGCGGCAGTCCGGTGACCGTGACATTCGATCCCGCGACAGTATTGAAGCTGGGAGGAATCGCCAGGCAAGCCGAAAACTCCGACGTGTTGTTTTGCCCGTCAATCGCCAGCGCCGTGATGAACGACTTGCCCGCCACCTGCGCCGTCGTGTAGTTGAAACTGATATTTGTCAGCGCAGCGGCGTTGGCCAATGTCACGATTCCCAGATAACTTTCGCCTTCGCCGTAGCCCGAAGCGTGACACGAACTGCTGACGTAAAACTCGACGCGGGCAGGGAAGCTGATATTCGGGGCCACGCCGTCAAGCGAGCCTGTCACCGTGCCGCCGGTCGTGGTCGGCGTGATGGAAGTGAACACGGGGAAGTTTTGCAATTTGTTCGGCCCGATGTCGGCGTCGCCCGCGTCATTGCAGGTAACATCGGCGGGCGCGCCGCAGGCCGCGTTCGAGCCGCCCGCGAGGTCAACGCCCAGCCCCGTGTTGGCGAAGATGCGATTTTGCGTGAGCAGATTGGAAAGCGCCGTGGATGGCGACGCGGAGATGCGCACGCCCGCGCCTGCGTTGTGGGCGATGGCGTTCTGAACCAGCGAATTTACATTGCCGTTCTGGATCACGACGCCCGCGCCGTTGGGCAGTCCCGCCGTGTCATCACGATTTCTGCCGATCAGATTGCGCGAAACGTTGTTGCTGTTCGACGAGCTGATCGAAACGCCCGCGCCGATATTGCCCGAAATCACGTTGGGCAGTTGCCCGGCCAGCGTTCCGCCGACGCGGTTCGAGTCGGCGCCTGAAACCAGACTGATTCCGATTTGATTGCCCGCCGCCGCGCCCGCAGCGTTGATGCCGAGATGACAATCCTCGACGACGTTGCGGTCGCCCGCGCCGCTTTGCCCGGTCAGCAAAATGCCCGCGCCGTTGAAGCGGTTGATGATCAGACTTTTCAGAAAACACGAACTCGCCTGCACGGTCAGCCCGTCCGCCGGCAGATTATTGCCGTTGATCTCCACCCGCGATCCGCCGCCGGCGCCGTTGATGTAGACCGGTTCGGTTATCGGCGGCAGGGCCGCCGCCGGTGTGATCGTGTACGAGCCGGGGCTGAATCCGATCACGTCATAGCCGCTTTGCCCCGCGCCGCAGCCATTGCCTGAATCCGCGTTGCTGTTCGCCGTCATAATCGCCTCGCGCAGCGAACAGGCCGACGGGTTCTCGCCGCTTTCGTCCGCGCTCGTCGTCACGAGCAACGTGGGCGCATCGGAATAGACAATCAGCGTGTAAGCGCGCGTGCCCGAGCAGCCGCTGATCGCGCCGCTGGTGGCGGTGGCCTGCACGGTGAAGTCGTATTTGCCCGGAGTGGTTGGCGTGCCGTTGATGCGCCAGGCTCCGCTCACTAACGACAACTGCAAGCCGGAGCTTGCCAGATTCCCGGCGATGACGCTGAAGCTGTAGCTGGCGGAGGTGAATGGCGAACTGGATGCGCCAAGCGAAAGCCCCAGCGTCGGGTTATAAACTTCGCCAACAACGCCGAAGGGAAGCGCGGTGGCCGGCGAAATGTTGATCGTCGGGCAGGGCGGCGCGACGACATTCAGGGTGTAGTCTTGCGAACCCGTGCAGCCGCTCGCGTCCGTCGCGCTGACAGTGAAATTGTAAGTGTTGGCGCTGCCCGACGGCGCGCCCAGCAACAGTCCTGAGGTGGTGATGGACATGCCGGGCGGCAGCCCTGAGATGAAGTTGAATTGATAGGGCGCCGTTCCGCCGATGACGGTTAGCTGCTGATTGTATCCGGCGCCGATAGTCGCATCCGGCAACGTGGCCGGAGAAAAACTCAACGGCACGCAGGCGCAATTCGAGAATTCGGAGGTATTGCCATTCGCATCGGTCGCGGTCGCCGTGATGATCGGCTTGCCAGCCACGGGCGTGTAAGGAAAGCTGAAAGAGTTCGGGCTGACAACCGGGCCACTCAGAGCAATGGAGCCGATATGAACCTCGCCCTCGCCGTTGAGTGGAATACTGGGGTTTAACATGTCGCAGCGTGTGTTGGCGTAAAAGTCCACGCGCACGGGATAGACCGCTTTGCCATCGCTGCCGCCCGACGCGCTTGCCAGACTGTCGAGTGTGCCCGTAATTACGCCCGGAGTGGCGATGGGTTTGAGTATCGGATAATTTTGCAGGTTGTTGTCGCCCGCGTCCTGATCGTCCGCATCGTTCAGCAGCGGTTGCGTAAAGCTGGAATTGCCGAGGCGAATTCCTTTCTGAAGATTGTCGTGGATGGAATTGCCCACGATTTTGTTGCCGGTTCCTGGCGGGTTCCAATTGATCTGCACGCCTACGCCATTGTTATAGGCGATTTCGTTTCTTCCGCCGGGCGTCTCGTCGCCAATTACATTGTTCCTGGCTCCGGCGATTTCAATGCCTTTCGCATTGCCCAGCGTCGTGGCGCCCGTCGAGTTTGTGCCGATGAAATTGCCCTTGATGACGCTGCCGGTCGTATCTGCGCCGGCCAGATAGACGCCGGCGTTTGTGTTGCCTGCGATGACGTTGCCCGCGCCGGCCGCCAAGCCGCCGATCGTGGTGTTGGTCGCGCTTTGCAACGAGACGCCCGCAAAACCATTCGGGATGGCCGCCGCGCCCGCTGCGTTCACTCCGATGTAATTGCCCTCGATCCGATTGTTGTCAGGGACGGGAGTTGAGGACAGCGCGACACCAATGCTGTCATTACCTGAAATCACGTTGCGGGCGCCGGCCGAAGTTCCCCCGACGATGTTGCCGTTGCCACTGATCGAAACTCCCCAGAAACCGTTGCCGAGATCAGCCATGCCCGTCGCATCCGTGCCGATGTAATTGCCCAGAATCTGATTGCCGTTGCCGAAAACCTGGACGCCTATGCCTGAGTTGCCGGAAATGATGTTGCGTTGTGCGCTGCCGGTTCCTCCCACGACATTGTTATTGCCGATCAGCGTGATTCCCGTGTGGTTCGCTGACGGCGCTGTTCCTGCGGCGTCTGAGCCGATATAGCAGTTTTCAATTCGGCAATTATCGGCATAGATCTGAATCCCGATATTGAAACGGTTGATGACAAGACTGCGAATGACGCTGCCGGTGGCCGTAGGATTTAGCTCCAACCCGGCGCCCGTTCCTGTTCCAGCCAATTCAACCCGCGCAGCTCCGCCGTCAATAGTCAGTGGCTCTATCACTGTCGGTAATGGGCCTCCCGTGACGCTGATCGTCAGTATTCCCGCGCCGATATTGATCGTGTCCATTCCCGCCGTTCCCGCCGAGCATTCGCCGGGCGCCGGGCCGGAAGTGAAGTTGGTGTTGGCCGAAGTGATGGCTTCACGGAGCGAGCATTTGCCGTCAACCGCATTGGCGACGTCAGCGGCCAGGTCAACCGTGATGGTGGCGAAGGCGGGGGCCGCCTGCGTGCTTTGCGCTTCGCGCCACGGCGCGGCGTACAACGCCAGCCCGGCGAGCAGAACCAACCCCGTGAGCAGCAACCGCCCGCGCCGTGTTATTAGTTGAATCGCTTTGCCGAAGAATTGCTGAGTCTTTTTCATATCGAATCCTTTCCGTTTTGAAGCAGGCAGTTTTTATTCGAGCGCCAACGCCGAAGGCAGTTCTCTCCCTGAATCCGGGGGCAAGGCTCGATTCCTGATTGGTCTGGTGTTTGTTGAGCAATCAAAACGTGTGGGAGCCGTCTCGATTCCAGTGAGCGCGGCGGCGGCGCGACCGGCTGGCTGATGACGCAAAGCGCCGGACGCGGGCCGACCATCGTCAAGGTACAAGGCGTGAAAAACTCTGTCACCACCTGTTCAGGTAGTGATCTTCAGCCCGGCGTTTCAGACCAGATTGTTTTTCAACGCCTTCGCTACGGCTTCGGATTTGGAATGGACTTGAAGTTTTTCGTAAACGCGGCGGACGTGGAAGGAGACGGTGTTGACGCTGACGCCGAGTTCGATGGCCGCCGTTTTGTAATTATGCCCTTCGACCAGCAGTTTGAGGACGCGTTTCTCGTGCGGAGTCAGTTCGTAATCGGCCTGGGTGGGCGGAGTGAAGTTGCGGAACAGATTGATGACGCGGCGCGCGACTTCCGGCGACATCGGCGCGCCGCCATCCATCACTTCGCGCAATGATTCCAGCAATCTTTGCGGCGGAGTTTTCTTCAACAGATAGCCCGACGCCCCGGCGCAGAGAGCTTCGAAGATGCGCGTGTCGTCGTCGAAGACCGTCAACACCAGCAGCAACAATTGCGGATGGCGCTCTTTCAGCAGCCGTATGCCTTCGATGCCGGACATTCCGGGCAGGCCGATGTCAATCAGCGCAACGTCCAATGGCGACCGGGCGGCCAGCAATTTGCCGATTTCCACCAGCGCCGATTCCATCGTTCCGTAAGCGCCGACGCATTCGTAACCGTCCGCGCCGTTGATGATCTGGCCCAGGCCGTCGCGGATGTCCGTGCGGTCTTCGACAATGGCTACCCGCATGGCCGGTGGCGCAGTCGGATTTTTAGCGTCCGGGTTTGGCATATTTTGTTCCGTGCCGGTCGAACGTTTCAGGCTTTACGATTATCAAATTGTCAGGCCGATGTCGTCACCACCTGCTCAGGTGGTTATTTACAGAACCTTGCGAGAACGGAGCGGCGCTTCCAGCTTGATGATTGCGCCGTCGCCGTTCCCTGAAATCACTTCCAGCCGCCCGCCCAATTCCGCCGCGCGACGTTTCATGCTCGACAATCCATTGCCGCCGTTGCGTCCCGGTTCCGGCTGCGTCTCCGCGAAACCGCGCCCGTTGTCCCACACGCGCAGCGACAGGTGATGGTCTGTCAGCGCGAAATCCACTTCGACTTCGGTGGCGTTGGCGTGGCGCACGATGTTGTTGATGGCTTCCTTGAAAATCAAAAAGACCTGCCGCCGCACTTCGGCGTCCAGGCTCAGGTCTTGTTCCGGCGCGCGGAAGCGTAACTCGATGTCCCGCGCGGTCAAGGTGTCGCTGGCGAAGCGGCGCATGCGCTGCGTCAGGTCGCTCAACTGGTCGCGCTGCGGATTGATCGCCCAGACGATGTCGCTCATCGCGTCAATCGCTTCGCGCGAAGTCATGGCCACTTTCTCCATCGGTTCGGCGGCGGTTTCAATGCTCGCCGCTTTCTCTTCGCGGCGGAAGTTCTGGCGCGCGACTTCGCTGAGGATGGCGATTTGCGAAAGGCTCGATCCGACTTCGTCGTGCAGGTCGGTGGCGATACGCGTTCGCATCCGCTCCATCGCCAGAAGCTGCGCCACGCGGTAACGATATGCGGCAAAGGCCAGCCCGCCGATTGTGACCAGGCTCAATGCGATGAACCACCAGCGCCGCCAGACAGGCGCGGCGACCGTGAAGGAAACGCTGGCCGGCGTTGCGCTGACGATGCCGTCGGCATTCACGGCGCGCGCCATAAAGCGATAACTGCCCGCCGACAGGTTGGCGAAATCAACCGAACGTTGCTCGGCCGGCGCGCTCCAATCGGCGCGGCCTTCGAGCTTGTACTGATAGCGGATGTGCGGATCGGAAGTCGCGCTCGGACTCAGGAAATCAATGCTCACGTTGGTCTGCGACGAGCTGAGTTCAAGCGGCGGCAAAGTCAATTCGCCGATTTCGGAGACTGGCCGAGCCTCGCCCGCGATGCGCAGGCCGGAGAGAAAAATGGTCGGTGGTTGATTGGGCCGTGGCGGTTCCGGAACGAAACGAGCGACGCCTTGCGGGCTGCCGAACCACAGCGCGCCCTGCGCATCCCTGGCGGAAACATAAATATGTTCTTTGGGCAGACCGTCTGCTGTCGTGAAGCTGCGCACCAGGCCAGTTTCAGGCGTCAGGCAATCTACGCCGCGCATTGTGCCGATGTAGATGCGCCCGTACCGATCTTCCACCAGACTTTCCGCCCGATTTGACGAAAGGCCATTGCTGCGGTTGTGCCAGATAACCTTCAGTCGTTCGGCCTTCGGATCGTCAATGCGCCCAACGCCATGATTGTCCGTCGTGAGCCATAATCGGCCTTTGCTGTCTAACAGTACATTGCTCAGCCAGTCAACACTTTCGGCAGGCATTCCGAGTTCTTTCGCGAACACTTTGAAATTGCCGTTGCTGTATCGAATGAGCGAAGCCTCCTTGCCGTTGCTCCCTCCCATCCAAAGAGTACCTGCCGCGTCTTCGACAAACGAACTGGGGCGAGGAACCAGGATGGGATTCTCTCGATTCGAGGAAATTTGGCTCAGCTTTTCGGTTTGATGATCCCAGCGCAGCAATTTGTCCTGATAGGAAGTGGCAATCCAAAGATCGCCGCGCGCGTCTTCATACATCTTCCAAACCATATTGTCCGTGAAGCCTTCTTTGGCGGTGTAGGCTTGGGGCTTGGCGCGGGCGAGTTGCCGGATGTCAGTAATACTGCGAAACCGGTACAAGATTCCTGCTTCGGTCGGAAACCACCAATCGCCTGTGCGTGAATTGACCATCGTTTGTCCCCAACTCCAGCCGTGATTCGTTCCGGGCGGTGTGTTCGGTTCGATTGATTCGAAGCGCCTGCCGTCGAAAAGATTGAGGGCCAGATCACGTTTCTCATCGCCCACCGCAACAATCAGCCTGCCAGCTTGATCATTGAACAACGCCCTCACTGTTTTGATCGCCAAGCCATCGGCTTTGGTGTAGCGAACAAAACCATTCCAAACGAATTTGGTTGCGCCACAGGCAGTGGAAAACCAAAGGTTGCCATCGCGGTCTTCGTTGATGTCCAAGACATCCAGGTCACAAACTCCTTCTGCTCCTCGGTAAACCTGAAACTTAGGTTGACCTCCAGAGAAATCCGGAGAGAAGCGCGCTGCTCCTGCTGCCGTACCAACCCAGATTGTGCCATCACTCGTTTGGCGCAACGCGTTGATCCAGGCGCTCGGCAAGCCATCTTTTTGTATATAACAGCGCGAAAAAGGCTCGCTGTTTTCGGCAGGATGCTCGACCAAACTGCACAGCCCCGTCCGTTGGCCAGTCATTCCCGCCCAAATCTCGCCATTCTCGATCTCAAGCAGGGCGCTCACGACGCCTAACAAAATATGATGCTGAGTGATTTTTCCATCTGCCCCGACGCGGTAAAGCGTGCTGTAATTGTGCAATGCTCCATGTTCAGTGCCCACCCACAAATTGCTACGACGATCCTTCAATACTGAGCGGATGGGCAGATAGCCGAGTTTGTTTTGGAAAGGCAAGTCAATGCGGCGCAGGATTGACTGGCCTTGTTTTTCAATCAATTGATACAAGCCATCTTCCATCCCGATCCAGAGCGCGCCTTGAGGGTCTTCGTAAATCTGCTTGACGCTTTTGGCGAAGCGCGTTGGCGGCGGCGCTTCATAACCAACTTCGGCAAACATGGCTTGCGCGGGATTCGCTTGTTTTCCCAGGACTCCGTTTGGGTTGAAGCGTAGTAGTCCTGCGGTGGTTCCGATCCAGTAGTCTCCGTTGCGCGCTTGCAGGAAATCGTTCACGCGGCGCGACGGCAAGCCTTCATCCTCGCTGTATAACTTGAAGCCGTAGCCATCAAAGCGCACCAGACCATCGGCAGTGCAAAACCACAGGAATCCGCGCGCGTCCTGTCGCACTTTCCAGACCTCATCGCGCGGCAGCCCATCGGCGGCGGTGTAGGTTTTGACCGGCAGGATTTCAGCGCGGGTAAAAAATAAGGCGGGCAGGCAAACCACTGCGAGTCCGATGGCGGATGCGGCGATGGCCAGGAATCTCAAACGGCAAAGCACGGCGTTTTCACCTCGCTTGCTACCAGATTGCTCGTTGAACAGGCGACCGGCGAAAACGTTATGAGCCAGGCGGTACGAAATGGCTATGGAATTCGCGGGCGCCGAAGACGATGACGAAAGGCGCGGCGGATTGTAGCCAAGCCCTGGCCGATTCCCAAGCTTTTTGTTCCTGCTCGCGCAGAAAGGGCCGGAAGATTTATCAGTCTTCCGGCCCTGCTCGTGGACTGGTTGGAACGGGAATGATGAAGGGGAGATCGGGCTATCCGGCCATCGCAGCTTCAATCGCGCTCGGAAAACGCTGCTCGAAATCGAGCAGGCCGACCCATTCGGGGCGCACGACGATGCGCGCCATCTACGAAAACAGCAAGCCTACCTGAGCGACCCAGGCTTTACCCTGCTCCGCGCCGAAGTATCGTTCAGCCGACATCGCGTACTCCGGCGCGACGCCATCTACGGTTTCGACGCGCGCCGTCCCGCGCAACAGCAACACGCGATGCGGCCAGGATTCGGTGTCAATCGTCAGCGCGACTTCGGCGCCGTCCTGAATGGCTTTCATCTTCGGCGATGTCAGCGGCGTGCCCATCACGATTTCGCCGCCGTTCCAGTGAAACCAGATCGGGATCACGCGCGGCGTCCCGTCGGGCCAGACGTAAGCCAACCGCGCTGGTATCGTTGAGCGCAGCAACTCCTGCGCAATCGGATCGTTGAGTATGGCTGGATCGCCTTGTTTCGTTGGCATGGTTTTCTCCTTGAGACAAAGTAGCGCAACCTGTCGAACATTTGTTTCTACACAAATCCTGTATGCGTCTTTGTCCCGGAGGGACGCCGGATATTAGCCGGTGATGAAATCACCGGAACCGCGTCAAACAATCTTCCAGCCCTGAAAGAGTGGCAGACCGGATTCAGTCCGTCGCCCCTGCCGGGGCTGGGTGGTCTCTCCAACTGTTTCCGGTGGTTCCACCACCGGCTAATATCCGTTGTGCCTTCGGCACAAAAACTTATGTGGATGCCAATGCTCGACAGGTCGCGCTACCCATATCGCGGCGTTGATTTTGATACTCCTATTCCTCATCTTGGATCAACGCTTTCAACTGCTCGGCCAGTTCGGGCGTCACTTGCACATTGTGCGCGGCCTGCGCGTGTTCGGCGGCCTGGCTGAGAATTTCTTCTTCGGTCGCAGCCTGGATGACGCCTTCGCAATCGAAGCCGGCGTCGCGGCAATTCAATGTTTTCATGGTGATTCCTTTCAAATCCGCTGAGGACTTACTTCCTTTGCCATTTCTCTGCGCCAGTCTCTTTTCTGAGCGCGCCCTCTTTTGTGTACCACGTCCGTTCTGTTGTCATAGCTTTGCCGTCGGCTGAAAACATCATTTTTCGCCGCGTATGGGAGTAGCCGAAACTTGCTTCACGCTTTATGTCGAGAATCAAATTCTGCCCTTCCCATTGGACCGTCAACGTCGCCGGTCGCCCTTCAATCTCCTGCGTATGAGGCTTGCCATCAATTATTCCCTTCAGGTCCAGCGTCCGCTCTCCAGCCCCATCTTTAATCCGGTAGAGCAGATAAACGTATGGCTCGTTGTGAAAGAACGTCATGGTTTCTGCGCCTGGGTTTCCAGCCCCGCTGATCGCCACACGCTCCCAGGCGCCGGAGATGTTAGGTTTTGTGGTTTGGCCAGAGGTTACACAGACAACGGCGGTTACGAGCAAAACAACGATAATTGTTCGCTTCACGGGTAATCTCCTTTAGTTTTGTACCGCTGAGTTCTTGAGATTCGCCAGGTCACAGAGGCCTGACGTGCGTTATTACGCCGCCGCTTTGATCCGTTCCAACAGCGCGCGATCATTCGCCGCGCGTTTGGCGAAATCCTGCAGCGGAGCGACGGTGGTCTTCATCAAGCCCCACCACGGAATGCCTTCGACGATCTGATCGAGTTCGTCGTGCGAAGCGGCTTCGACGATGAAGACGGCGGTTCTGGAACCGGCGGGAATGCCGCCAGCCAGGATTTTGCCTTGGGCCTGCAAACCGGCCAGAAGATCGAAGCTGGGAAGAATGGTTTGCTCCACCATTTGGCCCAACGCCTGGGCGGGAAACAGCGGGCCGGGTTCGACGTATTCCATCGTGACGAGGTATTGCATTTTGTTTTCTCCTTTATTGCCGGGTTGGTCTTGACTGGACGGCGCGATTATCGAACCGCCTACACGTTACGTCACCACCTGTTCAGGTAGTAATTTTGGGATGGCGACGGATTTTGAAAGTGGGGAGTTCTCACTGCTGGCGCTCTGCTGTGTTACGCATGAAATCGGCCAGTTGGGCGAACGACCGCGAGATTTGAACGCGCATCAACGCGTTGTCAACAACCTCTTCCAGAGCCTTGTTCATGCACATCATCCATTGATCGCGCTCCGATTCGCCAATCGGAAACGGCAGGTGGCGCGCGCGCAATCGCGGATGGCCGAAGCGTTCGATGTAAAGCGGCGGCCCGCCCATCCAGCCGGTCAAAAACATAAACAGCTTCTCGCGCGATTCGTCCAGCGCTTCAGGATGCAGCGCGCGGATGCCCGCCGCTTCGGGCAGCGTGTCCATCAAATCGTAGAAGCGGTCAATCAGCCTGCGCACCGTTTGCTCGCCGCCTATTTGTTCGTAAATCGTCTGGTTCATCACGTCAACATCGCCTTCACTTCAAGATACTCTTCCAGGCCGTATTTCCCAAGTTCGCGCCCGTGGCCCGATTGTTTGTAGCCGCCGAACGGCGCCATCGGGTTGAATTTGCCGCCGTTGATTTCTACCTGGCCTGTGCGCAAACGGCGCGCGACGCGTTTGGCGCGTTCCGCATCGCCAGACCAGACGCCTCCCGCAAGGCCGTAGATCGTGTCGTTGGCGATGCGCACCGCGTCGTCTTCATCTTCGTACGCGATGATCGAGAGCACCGGGCCGAAAATCTCTTCCTGCGCGATGGTCATCCGGTTGTTGACGTTGGCGAAGACAGTCGGGCGGACGAAGTAGCCTTTCTCCAAACCTTCTGGCCGTTCGGCGCCGCCGGTGACAATTGTCGCGCCTTCTTCGACGCCTTTCTGAATATAGTTCACGACACGCGTTCGCTGAGTGGCCGAAACCAGCGGGCCGAGCTTCGCCTTGCCTTCGCGCGGATCGCCTACGGTGAAGCCTTCGGCGGTCTTCTTTGCAATCTGAACCGCTTCGTCGTAGCGCGAGCGCGGCACGAGCATTCGCGTCAGCGCCGAGCAGGTCTGGCCCGAATTGAAATAGCAACTGCCGACGCCGCTCTTCACGGCTTTGTCGAAATCGGCGTCGTCCAGAATGATGTTGGCCGATTTGCCGCCGAGTTCGAGCGAGACGCGTTTGACGGTCTGCGCCGCCAATTCGCTGACGCGCTTGCCTGCGCGCGTCGAGCCGGTGAATGAAACCATGTCAACGCCGGGATGCGACGCAATCGCTTCGCCGACAACCGGGCCGTAACCCGTGACGAGATTGAACACGCCCGCCGGCAATCCGACATCGTCGCAGATTTCGGCGAGGACGAACGCGGTGAGCGGCGCGACTTCGCTCGGCTTCAAAACAATCGTGCAACCGGCGGCCAGCGCGGGCGCGACTTTGCAAACCACTTGATGCAGCGGGAAATTCCACGGCGTGATGCAGCCGACAACGCCGACTGGCTCTTTGACGACTGTCGCGTTTCCGATCTGCTCCTCGAATTTAAATTCGCCGAGCAGCTTCGCGTATGAACCCATCACAGCGACGGGCATTCCGGCCTGCACAGCGGTGGCGAGCGGCAGCGGCATTCCGACTTCGGCGGCGATGATCGCGGCGATCTCATCCTTGCGCATATTCAGCCGGTCGGAGATCAGTTGCAGATATCGCGCGCGCTCTTCCGTCGTCGTCGCTGACCATTTTTCAAACGCGGCTCTGGCTGCGGCTACGGCGGCGGCGACGTCTTCGGGCGCGCCTTCGGGCACGCGACCCATCACTTCTTCGGTCGTGGAGTTGATGACATCAATCATTCCCGCGCCGTTGGGTTTGACCCACTGGCCGTTGATGTAAAGTTTGTCGTGTATTTTGGATTCCATCTTGAGTCCTCGTGAATTTGGCTAAACTTCCCAATCTTCCAGAAGCAGGTTTGGCACGCGTTCAAATTCTCGTGTGTTGTGGGTGATACTTCATAGCAGGTCAAGCTCCGGTTGAATCTCATATTCGCCTTGTGGCGCGCGGGGCGGAAAGTCCGGCAGACAACCCATGAATTTGAGCGCATGGAGATCGGCCACCTCTTCGAGCTTTAGTCCAAACTGAGCCGCCAACGCTTCCAAATCCGGCTCAGGCTTCGGCGGCTCCTCCAGCGGTTGGAAGGTGACTTTCACATGCCGGTCGCGCATCTCAGCCGGAACAGTGATTACCTCTGGTAGTTTTTCGTATACCTGACCAATCGTTTCCATCGCTTCTTTTCTCCTTTCGACCTCTGTAGGGGCAGTATCGGCAAGCGTTCGCGCGCTTGTCAAGATGGCGGACTTGTGCGAACTTTGCGCCTCTCGCGACGGAATTCTACGGACAATCAAATCAACAAGGAGCCTCTTTTACGATGAACGGAATCAATCTCTCCGGCAAAGTCGCCATTGTCACTGGCGGCGGCCGCGGCATCGGCAAAGCCATCACGGAGCGTCTTGCGTCCACTGGCGCGAATGTCGTCATCGCCAGCCGCAAGATGGAAAACCTGCAAGCCACGGCGCAGGAGTTCTCTTCGCTGCCCGGCAAAATTCATCCGGTCGAATGCCATGTCGGGCGCGCCGATCAACTGCAAAATCTGGTCGCCGAGACCGAGAAGGTCTTCGGCCCCGTTGACATTCTGGTCAACAACAGCGCGACCAACATCGGGCAGGGGCCGGCGCTCGATGTGACCGACGAGATGTTCGCCAAGATGTTCGAGATCAACGTCGTGTCGGCGCTGCGCCTGATCCGCCTTGTCGCGCCGAAGATGATCGAGCGCAAATCGGGAGGCTCGATCATCAATATCGCTTCAATCGCCGGATTGCGCCCTCAACCTGGCGGGCTGCTTTACAGCGCGACCAAAGCGGCGTTGATCATGATGACGCGCAGTTGGGCGATTGAGTTCGGCAAACACAACGTCCGCGTCAACGCCATCGCGCCCGGTTTGATCGAGACCGATTTCAGCGAGTATTTCTGGAAGAACGAGAATTACGTCAAACAGCTCGAAGCGACGCAGCCAATCCCGCGCGTCGGTTCGCCGGACGAAGTCGGCGGAATGGCTTTGTATCTGGCTTCGGATGAATCGTCGTTCGTGACCGGACAGGTCTTCGTCGTTGACGGCGGCGCGACGGCCAGATGACAGCCTCGTCATACCCGCAAAAAACAAACCGGCTTCGGCGGATCTTCAGCGCGATGACGATTGACGCGACTCCGCTGAAGGAGTCGCGCGATTACCGGCTGCTTTACGCCGGGCAGTTCGTCTCAGCCTTCGGCTCAGCCATCAGCTACGTCGTGCTGCCCTGGCAGGTCTACCGGCTGACGAAATCCACGTTCGCGGTCGGGATGCTGGGCGTGGCGGAATTCGTTCCGATGTTCGTGATGGCCTTCGTGGGCGGAGCGCTGGCCGATTACATTGACCGGCGGCGGCTGGTTCTGCTGTCTGAATCGGGGTTGGCTCTGTGTTCGGTGACACTGGTTGCCAACTCGCTGCTTGCGCAGCCGCGCATCTGGGTGTTGTTCGTCATCGCGGCGCTGTTCGCCGCGCTGAACGCCGTGCATCGCCCCGCGATTGAAGCGCTGACGCCGCGCCTGGTTCCGCCCGAACAGATTCCGGCGGTTTCGGCGCTGAACGCTTTGCGGTACAGCTTCAATTTCATCATCGGCCCCGGAATCGCGGGGCTGATCGCTTCGGCTTTCGGCGCGGCGTTCGCTTATGCTATTGACGCCGCGACTTATGCCGTCGCGGTCAGCGCGCTGCTTCTGATTCGGTCGGTTCCGGCTCCTGATGAGGCCGACCGTCCGAGTCTGCGAACGATCATCGAAGGATGGAAATATGCGCGCAGGCGTCAGGAGTTGCTCGGAACTTATCTGATTGATCTGAACGCGATGTTTTTCGGAATGCCGATGGCTTTATTTCCGGCGATTGCGGAGAGTTTCGGCGGCGCTTCGGTCGGGTTGTTCTATTCGATGCTGGCGGTCGGGCCTTTGATTGCGACGCTGACTTCGGGCTGGATTGGGCGAGTCAACAAGCACGGGCTTGCAGTGACGATTGCGGCGGCGATGTGGGGATTGGCGATTGTCGGATTCGGTCTGGCGAAAAGTTTGTGGCTGGCGTTGTTCTTTCTGGCTCTGGCGGGCGCGGCTGATTGCGTGAGCGGATTGTTCAGAATGACGATCTGGAACCAGACGATCCCCGATCATCTGCGCGGGCGATTGGCGAGCATTGAACTGATCAGTTACACAACCGGGCCGTATCTGGGCAACGCCGAAGCCGGTTTGGTGGCGAGCCTGTTCGGATTGCGCGCCTCGGTGGTTTCAGGCGGCGTGATGTGCGTGATCGGGGCCGTCGCGTTGGCGTTGTTTTTACCGGGATTCATTCACTACGACGGGCGCGAAGGAGTGAAGCGCAAGGAGGCCGAAGAGGCTGAACGCGCCGCCGCTCAAAACAAAAGCTGAAAAAAGTGGCTGGTTAGTCAGGAAGAAGAGGGATTACAGAACAGACGGAAAAGACGGGACAAACGGAAGGGATCGGGGTAATTCCCCTGTTCTTTTCCGTTTGTTCCGTCTTTTCCGTAATTTCTCTTCAGGCTGCCGGATCAGGCGATTTGGCGGCCCGAACCTCTGGGATTCGTATCCGGTCTTGGATCAATTGATCTGCCGAAAAGTTCGAGCATTGGGTACCACGCGCCTTCATTGGCGAACGGCACGTATTCAAAACCGCGTCCGAATGGGTCGTCATTGCGGATGGTCAGGTAGTTGATGCCGAGCGCCGAATAGATCGTCGCCGCAATGTCTTCGTACTGCGCCGGACGGCCCTGCGACCACTGCGGTTCTGCGACGTTTCCGCCGTCAGCCGTCGTCTTGCCGATGACGCGGCCTCCGGTGACTCCGCCGCCCGCGAAGACCGCGAAATGCTGGAAGTAATGATCGCGCCCGTCCTGATTGGTCAGCGGGCCGACTGTGCGTCCGAATTCACCCATCGCCACGACCAGCGTCTCATCCAGCAGCGTGCCGCCGCTCGCGCCCGGCGCGGCGGCCAGATCGGTCAGCAGATTCGCCAAACCCTGATCGAGTTCATCGCACTGATTGTACAAGCCGGGAACGGTCTGATTTTGTGTAGCGGCTTTGGCGTAAATGTCCTGGTGATGATCCCAGCCGCCGAAGTTGATTTGGATGTACCGCGTGCCTTGATCGGCCTTCACCAGATTGCGCGCGACGATGCACGAATTGCCGAAGCCGCTGCTGCCGTAACGTTGCTGCTCGTCGGTCGTGAATTTGAACGCGGCGTCCACCGCTGGATCGTACATCATTCCTTTGCCGCGATCATAAAAACCACCCATCGTCGCTACGTCGTCGCCTAGCGGCGAGTTGGTTCGCAAGCTGGAATCAATCATCTGCAAGACGGAATAACGCGAATCGAATCTGGTTTGCCCGTCAGGGTTGACCAGACTGGTGATCCCATTTGGCGCGGCGGTCACGTCGAACGGCGCGTACAGGCCGCTGAAATAACCCTGTCCGACGACCGCGCCGCCGGTGTTGAGCGAGACGAAGACCGGCAGCTTTTGATTCGGCTTGCGCTGGGCTTCGAATTCGAGCGCGACGACGCTGCCGATGTTCGGCGCAATCTTGCCGAGCGCAGATGACGGACTGCGCGCGATCTGCGCCCAGGTCTGTTGCAGCGGATGCACCAGCGCGGGCGCGCGCAGGTTGCGGACGATGGCCATTCGGTTGAGATGATTGGCCAGATTCGGCATCAGCCCCTGCGGAAACATCACGCCGTTGTAGCTGGTCGGATTGAAATCGGCGGGCGTCCACGCGCCGACTTTCAGGTCGAAGGTGTCGGTGTTGCTGGGCGCGCCGGTCATCAGGATGAAGATGCAGTTTCTGGCCTTGCCGATCAGTTTCGCTTCGGCGGGCGCAGACATTGACGCGGCCAGAGCTTCTGTTTTGAGCAGCGGCGAGAGGAAATATCCGGTGACCCCCGCTCCCGCGAGTTTGAAGAAGTTGCGCCGGCCAAGCTCCGGGCCAGCCAATGGGGCCGGCGCCGGGCGCAGCGGCTTGCAAACTTCGCATTCGTGTCCGTATTTAGTGTGATTCGCCATTTTTCACCTCTTGCTGGATCAGTGACGCGAGCGGTAGCGAGCGTTGGTTATAGCGGCCCGCTCGCGTCGCTGTTTTAGTAGTTGAAGATGAAGTCCATTTTGTTCAGCAGCGCCCACTGGATTGTTTCAGCCGCCTGCTGACGGCCCAGCGACGTGAAGAGCGGAGTGAGCGTGTCCAACTCCGATTGAGTCGGGTTGCGCGACATCGTGTTCAGATAGAGTTGCGTCGTGATCTGCGCAGGCGTCAGGTTCTGGTCGGCCAACAGCTTCTGCACGTTCGATCCGTTGTTGGCGTTGTGGATTCGCGTCATCACGAACTGGTGATTCATCATATTCAACGCCTGCATGATTGACGGCTCCAGCGAACGCGGCTTCACGTCGCGGTCGCCGCGAATGAACGAGTTGAGGAAGTTCGCCGACTGTCCGTTGGTTCGCGGTTCCAGCGTGTCGGGCAATTGCATCGCCCAGTTGACGGTGAAAGTGTTCTGGCCCAGCGAATCGCGCATCTGGTAAGTCACGCCGATGCCGGAGGCTTTGATGATCGAATCATGAATCTCTTCGGCGTCCAGGCGGCGCGCGTATTTGCGCGCGTAGTAGGGAACCAGCGCCAGGCTCCAATTGCCCGGATATTGCGCGGAGAGTTGGTAAGCGTTCGATTTGGCGATGGTCACAATCAGCGTGCGGATGTTGTAATTGTTTTTAGCGAAATCTTCCGCCAGAGCTTTCAACAGATCGGCGTTGGCCGGTTGCAGCGACCAGCCGGCGGGGAGTTGAGCCGCCGGATCGAGCCGGTCCGGATCGAAAGCGTTCGACGGCGAAACCAGCGCTTCGACCATCAGCTTCTCCCAGATGTAGTTGACCGCCGCGCGCGCGAATTGAATGTCGGTCGTGACCAGTCGCGCCATCGCCTGCCGCCGGTTTTCGCCCGTGTTCAAGCCGCCGCCATTCAAGATGAACTTCGGCTGAACCGTGCTGACGCCGTTGATCGGGGCGCGCGTTTGCCTGTTGCCGAAATCAGTGTTGAGCTGGTATTCGCCAGCGTTCAGTTCGGAGACGATAAATTTCGCGTAGTTGGGTTGTTGTGAAAGACTCTGCCGCTGGCGGCGAACGCGGGCGAAGAAGGCCGACATCCCCCACGCTTCGAGCCGCGTACGCTGCGATCCCCACAGGTTGACCGAGTCCAGATGTCCAGCGCCGTTATGGCAGAGCAGGCAGTCGAGCGCGTTGATGCCCAGAAGCATGCCGGCTGTGTTGACCGCCGTGCCGTCCATCGTGTCCTGCGGCGGCCCCATCGGAACGATGCCGCCGACGATGAAATTCGCTTCGCCGTTGACGAAGTTGTCAGCCGGGGTCGTGCTGCCGGCGGTGATCATCTCGGTCGCCATTTGCGCGTAGCTCTTGTTGGCCGAGACGGAATTTTTGATGTAGTTGTAAAAACCGTCGCGCCCGCCGCTGAAGCGGTTGACGTTGGTCGAACGCGCATTGTTTTTGAACAGATCGCCGAAGAACATCGTCCATTTGTCAACGTATTCCGGCGAACCGACGAGCTTGTCTACCAGCGCGTCGCGTTTGTTGGCGCTGGTATCGGCCAGAAAAGCCGTGACATCGGTGGCCGAAGGAATCCGCCCGGTGATGTCCAGATAAACGCGGCGGATGAATTCGGCGTCGCTGCATACGGGCGCCGACAACACGTTATCTTTCGCCATCCGGTCGAAGATGATGTTGTCAATGAAATTTTTTCGCGGGATGTCCTGCGGCGGTACCAGGGAGATTTCGGTTTTTTCGTCCAGCGCGCTGATGAGCGATTGGCTGATTATTTCGGTTGACCGCGAAACCAGATCGCGGTGTCGAGCCATCGCGTCGCGGAAGGAATCGGGATTCTGAAGATATGAGCAATCGTCGCGGGTGATCTTCGATTCTTGTTGCCCATCCTGGGCGGACGCGCTCATCCGGTTGAACGCGATTGCGGCCGCCGCAATGATGAGCGCCAGCAGCGCATATCTTTTAATCCTGCCGGTAATCTTGTGAGCGCCGTAAATTTTCTTCGGCTCGGTTGTTCGCATTAAGTATCCTCCTTCGATTTCAACCTGAAATTCATACGCGTGAGGCGTTATGGGCAATCGGTAATATTGGAACGTGGCATTAGACTGCCGCCGGTCTGGTTTGGACTAAATAATTTTGCTGTCTCTCAGGTCTGTGCCGGCATCTTCAATTCTCCACGGCCACGTCCTCATCTGCCGGATGATCGGGTTCTGCCTCAGGCCGTCGCCGTTCCAGCCAGCGGTGCGCCAGCAGGTAGACCGCCGGCAACACAAGCAGAATCACCGCCGCCGAAGAGATCATCCCGCCAACTACGACACGCGCCAGCGGGCGCTGCGTTTCAGAACCGATGCCGGTGGCGATCGCCGCCGGCAGCAATCCAATGGCCGCAGCCAGCGCAGCCATCAACACCGGGCGCAATTGCAGATCGGCGCCGTGCTCGACGGCTTCACGCAGCGGGATTCCATCGCCGCGCAATTGTTTGAAACGCGAGATCAGGATCACGCCGCCCAGCACCGAAACCCCGAAGAGCGAGACGAAGCCGACCGCCGAGGAGATGCTGAAACTCGTCCCGGTGACGAGCAGCGCGGCCACGCCGCCGACGAGCGCAAACGGCATCGCGCCGAGCAGCAGCGCCGCATCGCCCACGCTGCGGAACAGCGTGTAAAGCAGGAAGAAGATGAGCAGAATGCTGACGGGCACGGTGATTTCCAATCGGGCCAGCGCCCCCTGCAATTCCTGAAACTCGCCCGCGATTTCGTAGCGATGCCCGGCGGGCAGTTGTACCCGCGATTTGATCCGCGACTGGATCTCTTCAATCGTGCTCTCCAGGTCGCGCCCGCGGACGCTGAATTTGATCGGGATGTAGCGGGCGTTGTCTTCGCGGTAAATGTACGCCGCGCCGGTCTGTTTGGCGACCTCGGCCAGTTGTTTGAGCGGGATGCGCTTGCCGCCGGGTGAATTGATCCGGATGTCGCTGATCGTCTCTACGCTCTGGCGAAACGGCGGCAGGAAGCGCACGACGACATCGAAACGTTTTTCGCCTTCGAGAAACTGGGTCACGGCCTGGCCGCCGATGGCCGCCTGCGCCGTCGCGTTGACGTCGCCCGCCAGTATGCCGTAACGCGCCGCCTGCTCGCGGTCGGCTCGAACCAGCAGGTTCGGCTGGCCGAGTTCGACGAAGATGCCGAGGTCGGTCACGCCGGGAACATCCGCGATGGCGTCCTTGATCCGGTTGGCCGTCGCGTCGAGCTGTTCCAGATTGTCGCCGAAGAGCTTGATCGAATTTTCGCCCTTGACGCCCGACATCGCCTCCTCGACGTTGTCCTGAATCGCCTGCGAGAAGTTGTAATCCACGCCGGGAATCTGTTTCAGTTCGGCTTCGCACTCCTTAATCAGGTCGGCTTTCCTGCGGCCCTTCGGCCACTGGTCGAACGGCTTCAGTTCGACGATGAATTCGCAGTTGAAGTAACTGGTTGGGTCGGTGCCGTCGTCGGGGCGGCCAAGCTGGCTGATGACGGTGGTCACTTCGGGATGCTTTTTGAAGACCGAGCGCATCTGGTTGGCGAGTTGGCTGGCGTAAGAGTACGAGATCGAGTTGGGCATCGTGGCGCGCACGTACATATTGCCCTCCTCGAGCTTCGGCATGAACTCGCCGCCGAGCCGGGTGAACATCGCGCCGCCCGCGACGAGCGCAATCATCGCCAGGCCGAGCGTGATAAGGGGACTGGCCAACGCGGCGCGGAGCGCCCGGTTGTAGCCTGCGCGAATCCATCTGACCAGGAAAGTCTCGCGCTCGCTGCGCCCCGGCTTGAGCGCGAGCGACGCCATGGCGGGCGAAAAGGTCAGCGCCAGAATCAACGCGCCGCAGAGCGCCAGGCCGTAAGTCATCGCCATCGGGCCGAAGATCTTGCCTTCGACACCCGTCATCGTGAACAGCGGAAGGAAAGCCGCGACGATGACCGCCGTTGAAAAAATGATCGGCTTGACGACTTCGCGCGCCGCCGCCGCCACCGTGTGTTTTACGTCGGCGCCGGGCGGTGAGGCTTCGCCGAGATGCCGGACGATGTTTTCGATCATCACGACCGAAGCGTCCACGATGATCCCGAAGTCAATCGCGCCCATCGAAATCAGGTTGGCCGAATCGCCGCGAATCACCATCACGATGAACGTGAACATCAGCGAGAGCGGGATCGAGAGGGCCACCACCAGCGCGGCGCGCAGATGACCGAGGAACGCCAGCAGAATGAACGTCACCAGGACCATTCCCTTGATCAGCGTGTCGGTGACCGTGTGGGTGGTGATTCTGATCAGGTCGGAGCGGTCGTAATACGGGACGATTTTCATCTCTTTCGGCAGCGCGCCGTTGTTCAGCTCTTCGACCTTCTTGTGAACGCCTTCGAGCGTCGGCCTGGATTTTTCGCCTTTGCGCATCAAGACCACGCCCTGCACGATGTCCGGGTTGTAATCGCGCCCGACACGGCCCAGCGGCTGCTTCGCGCCAATGCTGACCTCACCGAGTTGTTTGACGTAAACCGGCGTCCCGTTGCTTTCGGCGACCTCGACATTGCCGATGTCCTCGGTGTTCCGGAACAGTCCGATACCGCGCACGTTGTAGCTCTGCTCGCCGAGTTCCAGATAGTTCGCGCCGACGTTGGCGTTGCTGTCGGCTATCGCCTGCATCACCTGCGGCACGGAGACGCCGAACAGAATCAGCTTGTTCGGATCAAGCTCGACGTGGAATTGTTTGGTATGGCCGCCGAAACCGACCACGTCAATCACGCCCGGAACCTGTTTGAACTTGCGCTCCAACACCCAATCCTGCGTCGTTTTCAAATCCATCAACGAATAACCGTCGCCACGGAGTTCGTAGCGATAGATTTCGCCGATGGCGGATTCCGGTGAGAGCGTCGGCTGCACACCCGCGGGCAGCGCCGTCAATTGCAATCGGTTGAGCACCTCCTGCCGGCTGAAGTAATAGTCGGCGCCGTACGCGAAATAACACCTGATGTCAGTCAGTCCGAAGAGCGAGATCGAACGCAGATGATCGAGTTGCGGCATGCCATTGAGATGCGTTTCGAGCGGGATCGTAATCTGCCGCTCCATCTCTTCGGCTGACCAGCCCGGCTGTTGCGCGATAATTTCAATCAGCGGCGGCGAAGGGTCCGGGTAAGCTTCGATATTGAGATACTTCAGCGCGAATGCGCCGCCCACCAATAACGCAGCGGCCAGGGCCATCACCATCACCCGTTCGCGCAACACTATTTCGATGAATCTGTTCATTTCAATTCCCACGATTCCTGGGTACGCGTCGCTTCCAGCGCGCCATTCGGCGAAAGACCTGTTTACTTTCAATAAGTCTTTCGCCGAATGGCGCGCTGGAAGCGACGCGTACCCAGGAGATGATTTTCAAAGCAGCAACACCGCGCCTTTCGTCACGATTCGGTCGCCTATCTCAAGACCGCTTTTGATCATCACCTTGCCATCCACCTCATAGCCGATTTCGACCTTTCGTTTGCGGAAGCGTCCTGGCGCTTCTTCGACGAGCACGAACGACATTTCGCCGCGCCCGACAATCGCGCTTGCCGGAACGACCGGAACCGACTTTATGGCGGCGGCGGCGATTTTCATCATGACGAACATATCGGGTTTGAGCAGTCCGCGCGGATTGCTGACCAGGCAACGCACGTGAACCGTGCGCGTCGCCGGATCAACCGTCGGATTGATGAACGAGATACGCGCCAGGAAGACGCGGTGCGGATAGCTCTCGACGCTGATTTCAACCGGCGCGCCCAACCGAATCCGGACCAGATCGCTTTCAAACACATCGCCATGTATCCACAGCTCCGACAAATTGGAGATTTGAAAAAGCGGCGTCGTCGTATCGGCCTTCAGAAATTGCCCCGGCCCGACTTGCCGATCAACGACCGTGCCGGAGATTGGCGCGGAGATTGTGATGCGGCTGTCAGCGCCCGGTTTCAACCTGTTGATGTCGGCGGGAGTTTTACCGAACAGCGCCAGTCTGGCTCTCGCCACGGTCAGCGCGGCCACCGAGCGCTGGCATTCGCTCTCGGCCAGCGCCAGCGCCGCCTCGCTGCTCTGCAAATCTTTTTTAGAGATGGCTTCGTAGCTGAAGAGCTTTCGCGCGCGTTCGGCGACCACTTCCGCCGTCTTCAAATTGACCGACGCTTTCTCCACGTCGTTGCGCGCGGCGGTCAGATTGTTTTGCGCCTCGACATAATCGGGCGATTCGATGACGAGCAGCGGCTGCCCTTTGCGCACGACCTGGCCTTTGGTGGCGAGCGCCTCGACGACGCGGCCCGAATAAGCCGGAAAGACCGGCGTCAGGCGATCTTCGTTGAATCCGATCCTGCCGGTCACATCGCGGTCAACCGTGAAATTCATCGCGGCGACGGGTTCGATGGTCAGATTCTTCAATTGCATTTCATTCGCGAAGACGACGTTTGGAGGGACTTCAGACTGAGCGACGTTCTTCGCCGGAGGCGCCTGATGCGTCGAGCGATAGCGCCTGTAAATCAATCCCGCGAAGAGGCCCGCAAGGAGAGCGATCAGGATGATTGCGGCGGCGAGATGGATTCGCTTGCGCGAGCGCGGCGGCCTGGGCGGGAGGGGATCGGGAACCGGCTCCTCAACAGGTTCTCTCGGTTGATCGTCCATAAAGGCATCGTCGCTGTGTCGGGCAGCTTCGGTCGCATTCTTCTTCCTCCCAAAATGTCCGGCAAGCCGGCAGCTTGTCGGACATTGATCTACCTCAGCGGCCTGCCGATGGCCTGTTCCAATTGCCAGAGCGCCGACTGGTAATCGGCGCGGGCCTGGTTGTAAGAACTGACTGTCTGATTGTAGCCGCGTTCGGCGTCGAGGAGTTCCAACAGACTGGTCGCGCCTTCCTTGTAGCTGAACGCTGCGATGTTTTTCAGCTTGCTCGCCCGTTCGAGCGTAGTTGCGTCGTAAATGTCCAGGATACGACGAGCCGATTGATAAGCCAGATAAGCCTTCTCGACATCGGTCAGGGCTTGCAACTCGGCCTCGCGCGCCAGCGAGGCGGCGGACTCCTGTTGGGCTTTGGCCTGCGCAATCGCGGCGTAACCCTTATTGTAAACAAGGAGCGGGAACGCGACGTTGACGCCGAGGCTGTGATCCGAGCCGACGCGCTGATAAAACGAGCCGATCAGGATGTCGCGCGTGCGCTGAGCCTGGGCCAGCGCAATGCCTTTCATTGCGGCGTCGGACAGCCGTCGCGCCGCGATCACGTCAGGCCGTTCGATCAGCGCGATATTGCGAAGTTCGGCCAGCGTTTGAATGATCGGGCGGTCATCGAATTTGAATTCGATCTCGATCGGCGCGTCGCCGGACGGCGCTCCGCCATTCGGATCACCCCCGGTTTTATCGGGGTTAAACGACGCCTTGACCATCTGAGTCTTGTTATTTTCAGAGGCGGGCCTGGCCAGCGCCACATCTTCGACGCGCGCGCCGAGCAGGTTGATGATGTCGCGCGCCGCCTGTTGATAAGACGTCCGCGCCTGCTGCACGGCCTGCTGGTACGGCAGGGCGGCCACCTGCGCGCGATATAGTTCGACGCGAGCCAGATCGCCGTTTTCGACTTTGGCTTCGGTCAGGCGGACGGTCTGCTCGTATTCCTGTCTCTCGGTTTCGGCCAGCAGCAGGTTTTCGCGCGCCAGCGCGGCGGTGGTGAAAGCCTGCCGCAATTGATAAAGCTGCGTGCGCGCCGCGTCGAGCAATTGCGCTTCGCCGGCCCGGAGTTGGTAATCGGCCAGTCCGGTGCGCAGTTCGCGTTTGCCGCCGCGCTCCCAGATTTTGTCCACGCGGAGGGTATAAGTAGGCTGCGCGCCAGCGTCGCCGTCGGTGGTGAAGAATCGCGGATAGCTCCCCGCAAGGGGTGAATAGAAGACAATCTGTTCCATTCCGAGCGTCATCACCGGATTGGGCTTGAAGCTTGCAATCAGCCTGGCCGCGCGGAAGGAGTCCACTTGATATCTGGCAGCCAGTATCTCCAGGTTGCGTTGCAATAATAATTGTTCGGCTTGCGCCAGCGTCAGCTTGCGCGGAATGCCGATGCGCGGTTGGACCGGCCTGGGCGTCTGCGCGGCGACGCCAAGCGGAAGGATCATAGCTATTGCCAGTATTGCCGGATGGATTGATTTCGCACTTGATCTTTTCATCTTTCTCTCCTCATCTTTAGTTCTTCTCTTGCTCAACATGAGTTCAAATGGATTGCGATTAACTCGACGCTCACCGGCAACGGCAATGTATATGCCAGATGGGCGAGGGCGCTGCGATGACCGTCCCGATGGCGCATTTACTCCGCCGACATTCGCAATCCCGCCGCGAACGTGTAGAATCCTCGCCGCTGCAAATCCGATTCAAGGACCAAATTTCTAACAACAACCGATCTGCCCAAACTCTCCCTGAGAGAAGAGGACTAACATCGCATGTCCGACATCAACGATCCGTATCAGCTTAGGCCGGAGGAAGTGATTGAGCCTCCGAAAACTTTTCTCGACACGCTCAAACGCATCGGTCCCGGAATGATCCTGGCCGCGTCAATCGTCGGTTCGGGCGAACTGATCGCCACGACGACGCTCGGCGCCTGCAAGTTTTTTGCGGGGCGGTTGAGCGGGTGAGTTCAACTTGCATATACTTTCCTCCCACTCCTGCAACAACGGATGACATTGCTTTTGCTCACCACATGGACCCTTTCCAGGCGAGGGATAAGGAAGGGCAAGACTGATTGCGAGCCTTAACGCGCATGAGAGGACCACTCCCCCAGAGCTTCGTTCAATGGCCATGCCTGTTTACTTGCGGTTTGTTAGTCTGGCTGGTCCCGCTTCTGCATGCCCAGCCCGCGCCAGAACTGAAATTTCAGCAGGTCGCCACTGGTCACATTATTTCCGAAATCGAAATCGGCGACATTGTGCAGGATCGGCAGGGCTTTCTCTGGATCGGCTCCAAAGCAGGCTTGTTTCGCTATGATGGCTACAATCTGACGCCGTATTTGCACGATCCGCGAATCCCTCACTCGCTGGCGCGCAACGACGTTTTCCGGCTGTTACTGGATCGCGCGGGGCGGCTCTGGGTTGGGTTGGATGGCGGCGGATTGGATCGGTACGATCCGCAAATCAACGGCTTTATTCATTACCGGCACGATCCCAACAATCCTGCCAGTCTCAGCCACGATACGGTGCGCGGGCTGTGGGAAGACCAGACAGGCCGCATCTGGATCGGCACGCGGCAGGGCGGCGTGAATGTGTTCGATCCCAACACCGGCATCTTTACGCATTACCGCCACGATCCCAATAATCCGCACAGCTTGAGCCATGACAACGTCTATCGCGGTTTACAGGATCGCGCCGGCATTCATTGGCTGGGCACGCTCAACGGCCTGAATCGGTTCGATCCAATCTCGCAAATTTTTACGCGTTTGCCGCCGGCCCCGGATGAGCCGCCGGAGGCGCCGGTCAATCAGATCTTTGCGCTGGTGGAAGATCGCGCTGGGTATTTGTGGGCCGGCACGCCGTATGGAAAAGTCCACCGGTATGATCGCGGCGCCAACAGTTTCAAAACCTACAGCTACAAGCCCGGCCAGCCTGGCAGCCTGGGAGGAAATCGTGGAGTGGTGTTATACGCGGATGGCCAGGGCGGCGTGTGGATAGGTTTTTATGGCGCCGGTCTGGACAGGTATGACCCGGCTTCCGACAGCTTCACCCACTATCGCGCGGATCGCTCGAACCCGCATTCGCTGCCCAATGACGCGATAGGCGGGCTGTTCGAGGATCGCGCGGGCGTGCTTTGGATCGGGACTCATCAGGGGTTGTGCAAATACGACCGCTTCTCGGCGAACTTTGTGGCCGGTCACGCCGCGCTCGGCGCGACTGAACTGAAAGAAGCGGTGGTCAAAACCGTGTTCGAGGATCGCTTGGGGCGCCTCTGGTTCGGCACGACCAAAGGGCTGGCGCAATTCGATCCGGGCAGCGGGCGCGTGACGGTTTACCAGCACGATCCGGCCCGCGCTGACAGTTTGAGCGACAGCGACGTGGAGGTGATTTATCAGGACGGCGCCGGACGGATCTGGGTCGGGACTGATCTGGGCGGTTTGAATCTGTTCGATCCGGCGCGGCGCCGCTTCAAACGTTATCAAATCAAAAATCCCGCCAATTCCAACCCGGCCGTTTTCACATTTTATGAAGACCGGCGCGGACGCTTGTTAGTCAGTTCCTGGCTCAATGGCTTGCAACAATACGATTCATCCACCGACAGCTTCGCGCCTTTTCAGCCGGCGGGAATGCCCAAAGCGATCAACACGGACACGGCGTTTGCGATGCATGAAGATGCGGCGGGACGGCTCTGGCTGGGTTTGCGGTTCGGCGGTCTGGCGCGTTACGACCCGGCAACCGGCCAGTGGCGAACGTTTCGTCACAATCCGGCGGATGAACGCAGCCTGAGTGACGATCAGGTTTATGGATGGCTGGAAGATAGCCGAGGCCAAATCTGGGTGGCGACCGCCAACGGGCTGAATCGTTTCGAGCCGCAGAAAGAAAGCTTCACCCGCTTCACGACGCGCGAAGGATTGCCTGACAATTTCATCGCTTCGTTGCAGGAAGACGCGCAGGGGCGGTTGTGGCTGGGCACAAACAACGGGTTGTCCAGGTTCGACCTGGTGAGCGGCGCGGTACGCAATTACGACACCAGCGACGGCTTGCCCGGTAACCGGTTCAAAGAACGCGCTGCGTTGCGCCATCGCAGCGGGGAACTGTTGTTCGGCACGGTCAAAGGTCTGGTGCGCTTCAACCCTGACGCCATATACGACCCCTCATCGCCAATCACCGTGGCGCTGACTGAAGTCCGCAAATACGAACAGCCGTTCCAATTCGGCCCGGTGGTCAGCAGCCTTTCGACCCTGGATTTTTCGTGGCGCGATGACGTGCTGACTTTCGAGTTCGCGGCGCTCGGCTTGCGCCAACCGCAAAAAGCGAATTATGCATGGCGGCTGGAAGGTCACGATCAGAACTGGATTGCCGGCGGCGCGAAACGCGCGGCGACTTACACCGATTTGGCCGGCGGGAGTTACACCTTGCGCGTCAAGGCGACCGACGATGCTGGCCGCTGGAGCGAAAACGAGTTGGCCGTGCGGGTGAATGTTTCCGCCCCGCCCTGGCTCCGCTGGTGGGCGTATGCGCTGTACGTTTTGACTTTGGCCGGGGCGATTTTTGGCTACGTGCGCTTCAAGACGCGGGCGCAGATCAAAAGAGTGCGGGAACTCGACTCGCTCGTCACCCAGCGCACTGAACAGGTGCGCGAAAAGAACAGCCAGCTTGAACAGACGCTCGGCAAACTCACTCTGGCCCAAAGCGAATTGCTGGAAGCCAACGATGATTTGCTGGCCGTGCTCGATCAGCTTCGCCTGGGCGTGCTCGTGGCTGAACCGGACGGAACCGTCTCGTTTCTCAGTCAGACTGCCCGGAATTTGCTGAATGTGACGCAGGAGAAAGACATTGGCCAGGCGTGGGAGCGGTTCCTGCCTTTGCCGGAGCAGGAAAAAGTCCAGCTCAAGTCGTTGCTGGCGCTGCCGGAAAAGCAGCGAGCCAGATTGCCGGTCAGCATTCACGCTGCGGGCGGACGCCGCTATCAGTTGGAAATCGAAATCGCCGACGACCCGCGCAACCCCCAACGCAAAATCTTTTACCTGTACGACGTCTCGGAAATTTACGACCTGCGCCGGCTGCTGGATGAAAAAGCCAAATTCCACGAGTTGATTGGTGAAAGCACCGCGATGCGCATCGTCTTCAAACAGGCGCGCGACGTGGCGCAGACGGACACGACCGTGCTGCTGGAAGGCGAGACCGGCACCGGCAAGGAACTGGTCGCACGCGCGATCCATTATTCAGGGCCGCGCAAAAGCCAACCATTCATCGCGCTCAATTGCGCCGGCTTGACCGAATCGCTGCTCAACAGCCAGTTGTTCGGCCACAAACGCGGCGCGTTCACCGGCGCGGTCTCGGATCAACTCGGCCTGTTTGAAGCGGCCAGCGGCGGCACGCTTTTTCTGGATGAGATCGGCGACATTCCGCTCACGGTGCAAACGGCGCTCTTGCGTGTTTTGCAGGAACGCGAGATCACGCGCCTCGGCGAAAACAAACCGCGCAAAGTGGATGTGCGCATCATCACGGCCACGCACCGCGATCTGAATCAACGGGTGGCGCTGGGGGAGTTCCGTGAAGATTTCCTGTACCGCATCCGCGTCGCCCGCATCAAGATGCCCCCGTTGCGCGAACGGTTGGAGGATATGCCGCTGCTGGTCGCATGGTTCCTCGGACAGTTTCGCGCTTCCTTTGGCCGGGAGCAGCTCGACATCAGCGCGGAAGCGATGGACTGCCTGCTTGGCTATGCCTGGCCCGGCAACGTGCGCGAATTGCGCAGCGCTATCGAATCCGCAGTCATTCAATGCCGCGGCGCGGTCATTCAGCCCGCTGACCTGCCGCCTGAAATCTTCGGGCGGCTTGCTAACATCATCCAGCCCGCCAGTGAAATCACCGGAATGGATGAGCGCCAGCGATTGTTGCTGGCGCTCAAGCAAACCAGCGGCAATCGCGCCGCCGCCGCCCGCCTGCTCGGCATCAGCCGCCCGACGCTCTATCGGCGGCTGAAAGAGTTGGGGCTGGATGAGGATGAAGCGTCGTAAGCAGTTCGCAAATAGCGTCCACGTTACACCCGCCTTTACACCTCGCTTTACACATTTGAAACACAATCTGTAAAGCGGCGGCGCCACTTGTCAGCCCTGTCTTTCCCGGCAACCTTCACAGACCGAGTAGCTTAGCCCTTCATTTCCGGCGCTGGCGCCAGAGTCGCCAATGGCATAGCGGACGTGACCCAATGAAAATTCTCGCCAGTCAAATGACCGAGCCGGACGCTCAATTGCTCGCTGCGGCTCTGCAGGGCGAGACAGAGATCATGCGCGAGGCGCTGGCTGCCGGGGCCTCGCCAGACGCGCGCCAGCCCGTCACGAAAGAAGGATGGACGGCGCTTACTTGCGCTGTCCTGAGCGGAAAGGATCAAGCCGTGAGACTGCTGCTGGAGGCGGGCGCCGAGGTAAACGCCCTCTGTCCCGATGGCGCGACCGCTTTGCACAAGGCCTGTTTGTGGGGGCACGTCAGCATCGCGGCCCTGCTGCTCGCCCACGGCGCGGACGCCACGATCGCGGATCAGGAGGGTTGGACGGCTCACCAACTGGCTGCCGCCCAGGGGAACCAGGAATTGCTACAGATCTTGCGGGCTGCCGGCGAGCCTTAAAGTTCAAGACCGACTGCGCGAACTCGTACTTCATCAAGGTGAACACCCAAACAAGGAGAAAATCGCCATGCCACATCTTCGCAATTTAACGCTACTCACTCTGCTCGTTCTCAGCGGCGTTCTGCCGGGGTTGAATTTCCTCGGAGCCAAGTCTTCCCGCGCGGCGTCGGCGTCCGCGGCAAGCGCGAATTCATTTACCCGAAGCGCGGGCGGCGCCGGGCATCGGACGCCTTACACACCGAACTCGCAAGCGATCACCGTGACCAATGCTGATAACGATGGCTCAGGTTCGTTACGATTCGCCATTTCCGCCGCCAACATGTTTTCGGGTGACGATACCATCGTTTTCGACCCCGCGTTTTTCAACACGCCGCGCACCATCACGCTGACCAGCGGCGAACTTTCGATTACCGATTCCGTAACGATCACCGGCCCCGGCGCGAACCTGCTGACGCTGTCGGGCAATAAAGCCAGCCGTATCTTCAACGTCGCAGCCAGTGCGGTGACCGTCACGATCAGCGGACTGACGATCAGCAATGGCGTGACGGGACAATTTGAAGGCGGCGGCGGCATCTTCAGCCAGAGCAATCTGACGCTGACTGCGTGTAGCATCGTCAACAACGTGAGTGTTGGTAGTGGAAGCCCAGGTGGTGGAGTGGCTATGGGCGGCGGGGTTGGAACGTTCGTAGGCTGTACGTTCAGCGGCAATACATCACCTCTCAGAGGCGGTGCGGTTGCGTTGAATAATGCCAGCGGAGCTTTTACCAATTGCACCATCAGCGGCAATACGGCGGATTTTGGCGGTGGTCTCGCGCTCTTCAACACCGCAGGCGAACGGACGCTGGCCGTCACGAACTGCACCGTGGTGAATAACAGCAGCTCTGGCACGGGCGGCATTCGCGTTGAAGTCGCGGCAGGCTTAACGACCAACGCCACGCTGCGCAACACCATCATCGCCAACAACACCGCGCCCAACCTGACGGGATTGCTTGGCGGCGCGACCAACGCTGCCACGATCCAATCGTCAGGCAACAATCTGACGAGCGACAACTCCAACACGTTTCTGAATCAAGCGACCGATCAGATCAACAAAGACCCTTTGATCGGCCCCTTGCAAAATAACGGCGGACGGACGGCGACGCACTTGTTGCTCGCGGGTAGCCCGGCGCTGGATAAGGGCGGCTTTGTGACCGGCCTGACCGCCGATCAACGCGGCGCAACCACTCCCTTCGACATTGCCAGCATCCCGCCTGCCAGCACCGGCGACAATTCCGACATCGGCGCGGTGGAAATGCAGGCCATCTTCGTCGCCAACGCCAATGACAGCGGCGCGGGCAGCTTGCGTCAGGCTGTGACCAGCGCCAATTCCTCGCCGAATCTGAGCGACATTCTCTTTGACAACACGTTTTTCAACACGGCGCGAACCATCACGCTGGCGGGCGAACTTGCACTCAGCACCAGTCAGACGATCAGCGGCCCGGGCGCGGACTTGCTGACGCTGTCGGGCAACAATGCCAATCGCATCTTCCGCGTGGCGGGCGGCGGGCTGAACGTGGCCATCAGCGGGCTGACGATCAGCAACGGCAAGGGAGTAGATGTTGGCGGCGGGATTGTTGCCGATAGCAATCTGACGCTGACCGGGTGTGCCATCATCAATAACGCAGCAGCCAGTGGAGGCGGAGTTTATGTCGGCGGCGCCGTGGGGACGTTCACGGGTTGTACTTTCAACGGCAACACGGCGGATAACCGTGGCGGGGCAATTTATCTGCGGGACTCTAGCGGGACGCTCACCAACTGCACCATCAGCGGCAACATGGCGTCCGGAGCTGGCGGCGGCGGAGCCATCAACCTCTTCAACACCAATGGCAACCGCTCGCTGGCTGTCACTAACTCCACGGTGGTCAACAACACCGGCGTTGGCACAGGCACGGGCGGCATTCGCGTGGAAGTGGCGACTGGTTTAACGTCCAGTGCGACGATTCGCAATACGATCATCGCCAACAGCACCGGCCCAAACCTGGCGGGGTTGCTGGGCGGTGCGGCCAACGCGGCCAGGATCGTTTCGCAGGGCTTCAACCTGACGAACGACAATACCAGCATCTTTTTGAATCAGGCGACCGACATCATCAATGCCAATCCGCAACTGAGTCCGCTGCGAAATAATGGCGGCTCGACGCCGACGCACGCGCTGCTGTCGAACAGTCCGGCGCTGGATAAAGGCAGCAGCCCCGAATTCACGACCGACCAGCGCGGGCTGCCGCGCCGATTCGATTTACCGGGCATTTCGGCGGCGACAGGAGGCGACAACTCCGACATCGGCGCTTATGAAACGCAGGGGCAGCTCGTCGCCAACACGAACGACAGCGGCACGGGCAGTTTGCGCCAGGCTATCGCCGACGCCACTGCGAATAGTGAAATCCTGTTTGACCTGACAGTTTTCAACGCTCTTCGCACAATCACGCTGAGCAGCGGCGAAATTTCGATCAACAAGAATCTGACAATCACCGGCCCCGGAGCAAACCTGTTGACGCTTTCGGGCAATAACGCCAACCGCATTTTCAGCGTTGCAGGCGGCGGACTGAACGTCGCCATCAGCGGCCTGACAGTCAGCAACGGCAGAGCGCCTGACGGCGGCGGCATCAATAGCGCGAGTAACCTGACGCTGAGCCAGTGCGCCATCGTCAACAACACTGCATCGGCTGGCGCTGGCGCAGGAGGAGGCGTGAACGTATCAGGGGCAGTTGGGACATTTACCGAATGCACCTTCAGCGGCAATACGGCTGGCTTGCGTGGCGGCGGGGTTCATCTGAGCGATTCCGGCGGAACACTTACCAATTGCACTGTCAGCGGCAATACCGCACCTTTCGCTGGCGGCATCGCCTTCTTCAACACCAATAGCAACCGGACGCTGGCCGTCACGAACTGCACAATTGCCAACAACACCAGTCAGAACAATGGAAGCGGCTTGTTGGTTGAAGTCGCTGCGGGATTGACGAGCACTGCGACGGCTCGCAATTCGATCATCGCCAACAACCCAGGCCCAAGTAACATAAAGGGGCTGCTGGGCGGCGCTGACAGCCCCACCACGCTCAAATCGCAAGGCTTTAACCTGACCAGCGACAATTCCACCACGTTCCTGAATCAGGCGACCGATCAGGTCAACAAAAACCCATTGCTCGGCCCGCTGCAAAGCAACGGCGGCCCGACTCAAACACACGCGCTGCTGCCGAACAGCCCGGCGCTCGACAAAGGCAACAGCGCGGGTATCGCTACCGATCAGCGCGGGCGGACGCGCCCCTTCGACATCAGCGGCCTTGCGCCCGCAACGGGAGGCGATAACTCCGACATCGGCGCTGTTGAAATGCAGGCGAGTATTGTCCGCAACGACGAGGTCGTTGCCATGCCGGGCAGCCTGCGCCAGGTTATCGAGGACGCGCCCGCTGGCGCTGACATCCTGTTTGACCCGGCGTTTTTCAATGTTCCGCGCAGGATCTTCGTGTCCGGCGGAGAAGTCCTGATCAACAAAAATCTGACGATCAACGGACCAGGCGCAAACCTGCTGACGATTTCCGGCGCCAATCTGAACCGCGTCTTTCGCGTAGCAGGCGGCGGGTTGAATGTCTCTATCAGCGGCGTGACGATCAGTGGCGGCAAGGCAACAGGCGTGGGCGGCGGCATCGCCAGCGACAGCAACCTGGCGCTGACGGCTTGTAACGTCATCAATAACACGGCAACTGACGGCGGAGGCGGAGTCTATGTCGGCGGCGCGGTGGGAACCTTCGCCGATTGCACTTTTACCGGCAACACATCAGGCACTGGCGGCGGCGCAGTTCGACTGATCAATGCTACTGCGACGTTTTCGGCCTGCACTTTCTCCGGCAATACGTCGGCAAATTATTTCGGCGCGGTCAGTTTCACGAACTCAAGCGGAACGATGACCAATTGCACCGTCAGCGGCAATACGACGACTGGCACTGGGTTTGGCAGCATCGGCCTTTTCGCCAATTCCGGCGTCAGGACGCTGGCGATTACCGGTTGCACGATTGCCAACAATATCTCCACCGGTAACGGCGGCGTTTACATCGAATCTTCGGGAACAGGAACGAACGTTGCCGCGACAATTCGCAACACGATCGTGGCCAACAACGGCGTCAACACTGGCGGGACAATCGCAACAGGCGCTTTGGGCGCGATTACTTCGTTGGGTTACAACCTGACCAACGACCCAACCAACGTGTCGCTGAATCACGCGACCGACATCGTCAACGCCAATCCACAACTTGGCCCGCTGCAAAACAACGGCGGCTTGACGCAGACGCGGGCGCTGCTGTTCGGCAGCCCGGCGATTGATAAAGGTTCAAGTTCCGGCGTGGCGACAGACCAGCGCGGCGTCCGGCGTCCGGTGGATGATCCGTTGCTGACGAATGCCGCAGGAGGCGACGGCGCGGACATCGGCGCTTTTGAACGCACCGCGCCAGCCGTGGTTTCGGCCGCCAGTTATAAAGGGAGTCCTTTTGCGCAGGAGAGCATCGTCGCGGCCTTTGGCGAAAATCTCACGGCGGGCACTGCTGTCGCCACCACTGTCCCTCTGCCGATCACGCTCGATAACACCAGCGTGTCGGTTACTGACTCCGGCAATACAGCGCGCATGGCGCCGCTCTTTTTTGTCTCGCCAGGGCAGTTCAATTTCCAGATTCCGCCTGGTACCGCTATTGGCGCCGCAACAATCTCCGTGGTGCGAAACGGAAATGTCGTGGCCTCGACCAGCGTCAATATCGCCGCCGTCGAACCTTCTCTGTTTACCGCCAACGCCAGCGGGACGGGCGCGCCCGCAGCCATTCTTTACCGCGGGCGCAATGGCGTTCTCACGACCGAATCCGTGACCGCCCCGATTGACCTTGGCCCGGCGGGCGATGTCGTCGTGCTTGTGCTTTACGGCACGGGAATCCGCAAGCGAACCAGCCTTTCAAACGTGGCAATAAAAATTGGCGGAGTGAATGTGACCGCGAATTTTGCCGACGCCGCGCCAGGTTTCGTCGGCCTGGATCAGATAAACACGGCGCCGCTACCGCGCAGCCTGGCTGGCAAAGGGACAGTCAATCTGGAACTGACGGTGGATGGAAAGCCGGCCAATGTAGTCACGCTCAACTTTAAGTAGCTGGTGTGAAGCGAAAATTATTCAGCCACGGGGCGCGCCGAGATGATGAAGACCTGATTGCCGGCATCTTCTCCGTGCACTCCGTGGCTGGTTTTTCTTCAGGGGAAGGATTCTGTCAATCAATGCGATTAGAGCGACGGCTATTTTCCTGATGACACAGATGCGGACATCGGTCTTACGCTCTATGACGATTCCTCCTCTCCGGCTGGCTCGCGGTGGAGCGATTTCAGCGTGAGCGGAATCTCGATCAGCCAGGTTGAGTCGTTCTTCGGCGGGCTTTCATTTGAGGTCACAATCAGATCGCCGAGTAGAATTGACGCTACTTTTCTCCCGCCGACATTCGCATTCCCGCCGCGAACGTGTAGAATCCTCGCCGCTGCAAATCTGAATCAACGACCAAATTTCTAATCAGAAACGAACTGCTGGAATCCCCTCCGGATGGGGAGAGGACTAGACACTGCATGTCCAACATCAACGATCCGTATCAGCTTCGACCGGAAGACATCAACGACCCTCCGAAAACTTTCCTTGATACTCTGAAACGCATCGGCCCCGGAATGATCCTCGCCGCGTCAATCGTCGGATCGGGCGAATTGATCGCCACGACGACGCTCGGCGCGAAAGTCGGCTACACCGCGATGTGGATCATCATCCTGAGCTGCCTGATCAAACCCGTCGTGCAGGCCGAGTTGGGGCGCTACGTCATCGCCAGCGGCGAGACCGGACTGGCGGGCTTCAATCGTTTTCCGGGGCCGCGCGTCAAAGTGAATTGGATCGTCTGGGCGTGGGCGGCGATGACTTTGATGACGATGATGCAGATCGGCGCGATGTTCGGCGGCGTGTCGCAGGTGATGAACCTGCTCATCCCGTCAGTGCGCGTCGAAATCTGGATTCTGATCTTTCTGGGCATCACGCTGGCGCTGCTGCTCGGCGGCGGTTACGAGCGCATCGAGCGGCTGGCGATGATCAAGGTCGGGCTGTTCACGATACTGACTTTTCTGGCCGCGCTGCTGCTCATCCGAATGCCGCAGTATTTTTCGTGGGCCGCTTTCTGGGAAGGCTTCAAATTCAAACTGCCGGGCGAGGGATTCGCCGATGCCGTCGCTGTCTTCGGCATCACCGGCGTCGGCGCGAGCGAGTTGTTTATGTATCCGTACTGGTGCGTCGAGAAAGGCTACGCGCGTTTCACTGGCCATCGTGATGGCAGTGTGGAATGGCGGCATCGCGCGCGCGGCTGGGTTCGCGTGATGCACACGGACATCGCCGCCTCGATGATCATTTACACGGTCGCCACCATCGCGTTTTATCTGCTTGGCGCGGGAGTGCTGCACGGGATGGGATTGGTGCCGAAAGAGAAAGAGATGATCTCGACGCTCTCGAACATCTACACTCAGACGCTTGGCGGATGGTCGCGCTGGCTTTTTTACGCGGGAGCGATCGTCACGCTTTACGGGACAATCTTCGCGGCGACGGCGGCCAATTCGCGCGTCTTCGCGGACATGCTTAGGTTGATGGGCGTGTTTCGCGCTAACGATGCGGCGGCGCGAGTACGCTACCGCAACATCTTCATCGTGGCGCTGACGGTCATCCCGGTGATCCTGATTCTCAATCTCACCGATCCGGTTCAGATGGTTCGGATCGGCGGAATCTCGCAAGCGATGATGCTGCCGGTGATTGGTATTGGCGCGGTCTATCTGCGCCACCGCCACCTGCCGAAAGACATATTGCCTTCGCGGTGGGTGACCATCGGGCTGTGGGTGGCGACTGCGTTGATCGTGTGGCTGATGAGTTATTCAGTAATTGAAGCGATAAGGAAGATGCTATGAACATTGAACGGAGAATGCCGAGAGACGACGAATTTCAAATGCCGAGCTTCCGGCTCGATGGCCGCACGGCGCTGGTCACGGGCGGCGGTCGCGGGCTTGGTTTGGCGATGGCTCAGGCGCTCGCCGAGACGGGCGCCGATGTCGCAATCGCCGCGCGCACCGAGTCGGAGCTTGAAAGCGCAGCCGAGTTGATTCGCAAGACCGGCAGGGAAGTCCTGGTTGTTCCAACGGACGTGAGCAGTGTCGAATCGGTTCGCGCAATGATTCGCAGAACGGCAGATCATTTCGGCAAGCTGGACATACTGGTCAACGCGGCGGCGATCAATTATCGCAAGCCAGCGGACGATTTCACCGAAGAAGACTGGGACAGGCTGATGAATATAAACCTGAAAGGCTCGTTCTTCGCCTGTCAGGAAGCGCTGCGCGTGATGAAGCGGCAGACCGACCGTTCATACAAAGCCAAGATCATCAATGTCGGCTCAATCGCCTACGAGATCATCGTGCCGAACATCGCGCTTTACTCGATCAGCAAAGGCGGATTGCGGCAGATGACGCGATCTCTGGCGGTTGATTTCGCCAAAGACAACATCTGCGTCAACTCCATCGCGCCCGGACGATTCTGGACGAAGATGACCGACTCGGTTTTCTCGAATCCCGATTTGTACGACAGCGCGGTCAGCGTAATTCCGATGGGACGCCCCGGCATTCCTTCTGAACTGGCCGGAGCGACGGTCTTCCTGGCTTCCGACGCTTCGGATTACGTCACCGGCGAGACGATCACAGTTGATGGCGGGTGGACGGTGAGCGCAGGGGTGAGGGCCTGAGATCGTTATGTGGTAAATTTGCTAACGAAAAGAGGTGAACCGCCATGAACGAGAAACAGACCTACACCTTGACGGTGAACGGCGAGCGGCTTCAAGTCGTCGCGTCTCCGCAAACGATGTTGATGGATGCGCTCCGCGACGAATTGCATCTGACCGGAACAAAAGACGGCTGCGCCACAGGCCATTGCGGCAGTTGCATGGTGATCAAAGACGGCGAGCCTGTGCGCTCCTGCATCGTGCCGATGAAGCGCGCGGAGGGCGCGAACATCACGACCATCGAAGGCGTGGCGGCGGGCGACGAGCTTCATCCGGTTCAACGGGCTTACATCGAGCAGGGCGCGACGCAGTGCGGTTTCTGCACTCCCGGTTTCATCATCTCCACCATCGCGCTGCTCGAAAAAAATCCCAATCCGACGCTCAAGGAAATTTACGACGGGCACAAGTGGAACATCTGCCGCTGCACCGGCCATAACGCGATCATCCGCGCTGTCCAACAAGCCGCCGGGCAAACGCCGCAGCCGCTGCCTTCAGTCAAACAACGGATGAATGCGATCAGCCGTCCGCTTCCTCGCCCCGACGCTGTGGAGAAGGTCAACGGCAAGGGCGTCTACGCCGATGATCTTTACGTCGAGGGAATGCTTCACGCGCGCGCGCTGCGCAGCAAATATCCTCATGCGCGTTTGCGGCGAGTGGACGTGAGCAAAGCTAAAGCGCATCCCGGCGTCGTCGCCGCGCTCACTGCTGACGACATTCCCGGTCGCAAGGATTGCGGCGTACACGAGGTTGACTGGCCGGTGTTGTGCTACGACAAAGTTCGCTACGTCGGCGATGCGATTGCGCTGGTTGTCGCCGAATCGGAAGAGACTGCGGCTCAGGCGTTGAAGCTGATTGAAGTTGATTACGAACCGCTGCCCATCATCATCGGCCCGAAAGAAGCCGCGCTGCCAGACGCGCCGATCCTGCACGCTCACATCCCGCATCATTCTCCGAGCGAACACGGCAACTGCCTGAAGCATTACCACCTGGAAAACGGCGATGTGACCAAAGGCTTTGCCGAAGCCGATGTCATCATCGAGCGCGAATACAGCACGCAGACCGTCGAACACGCCTTCATCGAACCGGAGGCCGGTCTGGCCGTGCCTGATCCGACCGGGCGCATCACGGTTTATTGCGGAGGCCAGATTCCGTTCGGCGACCGCAGCCAGATCGCCGCGACGCTCGATTTGCCCGAAGACCGCATCCGGGTCATCAACTGCCTGATCGGCGGCGCGTTCGGCGGCAAGGAAGACGTTTCTGTTCAGATTCACACGGCGCTTGCGGCGATGATCACGAAGCGTCCCGTCAAGATGGTACTGAGCCGCAAAGAATCTCTGATGGTTCATCCCAAACGCCACGCCACGATCATCAGGATGAAGACCGGCGCGAAGAAGGACGGAACGATCACCGCGCACGAAGCCGAAATCTGGGGCGACGGCGGAGCTTACGCCAGCTTGAGCGCTCACGTGATGCTGCGCGCGACGACGCACGCCGCCGGAGCTTATGAAGTCAAAAACGTGAAGGTTGACACCTACGCGATGTACACGAACAACGTGCCATCGGGCGCGTTTCGCGGCTTCGGAGTCACGCAGAGCGCGTTTGCGATGGAGAGCCAGATGGATCAACTGGCCGAGGCGCTCACGCTTTCGCCGGTCGAGATTCGCCGCAGGAACGTTTTGAATTACGGCAAGCAGACGCTCGCCCGTCAGGTGATGACCGAAAGCTGCGGCCTTGCGGATGCGCTCGAAACCGTCGCAGCCGAGATGGAGAAGCATTCGTTTGTGGCTGTCGAAGGAGATAAACGCCGCGCGTGGGGCGTGGCCTGCGCTTACAAAAACACGGGCTTCGGCAGCGGCGCCTACGACGCAGCCGGAGCCGAAGTCGAAGTCTTCGCCGACGGCAGAGCTTCTGTTCGCGCGGGCGCCGCCGAAATCGGGCAAGGGCTGGTCGGCGTGCTCGCGCAGGTGGTCAGCGAAGAACTCGGCGTGCCTTACGAAAATGTTAACGTGCTCGTGGCCGACACCGATTTGACGCTGGATTGCGCGGCCACGACCGCTTCTCGTCAAACCTATGTCACGGGCAACGCCGCGCGCTACGCCAGCCGCGAAGTCCGCAAACTGATTTCGCTCCGAGCGGCGGAGATGTTGGGCGCGCCGCCTGATGAATTGCTCTTTGCCGAAGGCTTGATCAAAAACAACGGACACAGCGTCGAACTCAGCGAGATCGTCAGGACTATGCGCCGTGAAGGCCGCCTGCCGAAGATGAGTTATCAATACGTCGCGCCGATGTGCGAACAGTATCACCACTTCGCGTTCGGCTTCGGCGCGCAGGCCGCGCTTGTCGAAGTGGATGTCAAAACCGGCGAGACGAAAGTGTTGAAAGTGATCGCGGCCAGCGACGTCGGGCGCGTCATCAATCCGTTGGCGTTGCAGGGCCAAATCGAGGGCAGCATCTCGATGGGTTTGGGGATGGCGTTGCAGGAGAATTTTGTGATGAAGGATGGCAACGTCGAGACCGATACGCTCAACAAATGCCGCATCCCGACGATTGATCAGACGCCGGAGGTGATCTCGTTCTTCATCGAACACGAAACCAAAGACGGACCGTATGGCGGCAAGGGCGTAGGCGAGTTGGCTTCGATTCCCACGACGCCGGCGATCATCAATGCTATCTACAACGCGACGGGCATTCGTTGTTACAATTTGCCTGCCGACAAAAAGTGGCTGAAAGCTGCGTTGGCAGAATAGAGGAGACAGCTATGAAGACGGCGACACAAAAAGTCATAGCAAAAAAGAATGGAAAAGCCCCGCGACTCCGGCGCAAGCCGTTCAAAGAGTCCGAACTGCCGCCGGAAGCTCAGGAGCTTAGGCGCAAATTCCGCGAATGGCACGACAGTTTTCAAACCCGCGCCAAACGGATGGCCTTCATCCGCAAGATATGCAAACGAATCGCCGAGGCCTATCACCCGGAGAAGATCATCCTCTTCGGCTCGCACGCTTACGGGAAGCCGACGCCTGAATCGGACGTGGATTTGCTGATCGTGATGGATTTTGAAGGGCGGCCGATTGAGCAATCAATCAAAATCAGCAACGAATTGGACATTATCACGCCCGTGGATTTGCTGATTTACACGCCGAAAGAGGTTGAGGCGCGATTGCAGGATGGCGATATGTTCATTGTGGACGTTATGCGGCGCGGAAAGATGATGTATGAAAGCGAGCACGCTTGAGTGGATTGAAAAAGCTGGGGGTGATTGGGATGCGGCGCAACGCCTATATCGCGCCCGCAAACGGCCCAACTATGACGCGGCCTGCTTCCACGTTCAGCAGTGTGCCGAGAAATACCTGAAGGCCAAATTGAATGAAGCCGGGATCGTCCCTCCAAAAACACACAATCTGTCGGATTTGCTGGACGACGTTTTACCGGCTGAGCCAACCTGGGCGGCTTTGCGGCCTGTGCTCATTGCCCTTACCAAGTACGCGGTTCTTTATCGTTATCCCAAATTCAATGCGACGAAGATCGAAGCGAAGGCTGCGGTGAAAGATTGCCGTGAAGCGCGGCGCGTCATCCGCACCGCCTTTGGGTTGCCCGTGTGATTGATAGCAAGGCGAACATCAACAAGGGAAATTGTTATGATAGAAGACAGACCGGCTCTCGCACGTAACGTCTACACGAAATATGTCAGTGATGAAGGCGAAATCGTCTGGCCAGAAGATAGTCAAGAGCGTGTGCTGTTTGCGCGGGTGTTATACGGCAAGCAATTGATAAGCACATTTGATTACTGGTTCAGCCGTGCCGTTGATCTTATCGAGAATCCCGCCCCCCCAAAGCCATTTCAGCGAAAGAATGAAGCCTATAAGGAAGATAAATACTTTCGTGACAGATTTTCTACTTTATCTGCCGAACAAAAGCAGGTAGTGCGTCATCTTGTTCGTACTATCGCCCATGGCATTTTGTTTGGAGTGTTGGTTGACCTTGACCAGAGTTATTACGGTGAGTATGAGATTGCGCTGAAACCTCGAAAGGTTAGAGGCAATGATCAAGCGATCAGAATCGCGCCCGATGTTCCCAACGACTTACACAATGAGTTAAATGATTGGATATTGAGTTTCAGCAAGTTTGCTGACGAGATCGCCGAGCTTATCGAGATAAATGGTGGATGGGAGATCGGTCTCAAAGCATTCCACAACGTATGATGGGCCGCGCGGTCTCGTCATCTACTTCATAGCTTGATGCGTTCTATTTTTTGAGGAATTGAAATGACCAGAGCCATTTTCGGCCCCACCTTCGACGAAATGCTCCATCCGAGAGCGATTGATGCAAATATCCGCCAGCAGGCGATCAATGCGTTGACCGCATCGCCGCTCAATCCGATCAATCTTTACAACATCACCTGGCGCGGCGCCGACGACCGGATCAAATACGAAATTCTGCCCACAGAACTGACCGGCGTGGATGCGAACATCGTGGTCTTGTACGGGCGCGATTTTCCCACCGGCTCACATAAGGTCGGCGCGGCTTACTCCGTTCTGGCCGAAGCGTTGCTCTTCGGGCAAGTGGACATTGACCAGCACACGGTCGTTTGGCCCAGCACCGGCAATTACGGCATCGGCGGCGCGTGGGTTGGCGGGCGCGTCGGCGCGCGGTCAATAGTCGTGCTGCCGGAAGGAATGAGCCGCGAGCGCTTCGAGCGCATCGAGAGTTACGGCGCGCAGGCGATCAAAACGCCCGGCGTTGAATCGAACGTCAAGGAGATTTACGACAAGACCTGGGAACTGCGCCGCGATCCTCAGATTCGCATCCTGAATCAGTTCGAGGTGATGGGCAATTACCGGTTTCACTACCACGTCACCGGAAACACGATTGTCGAACTCGCCGATGAACTGAAGCGGCAGGGCATTGGCGACGGGCGGGTCTCGGCGTTCTGTTCGGCGATGGGCAGCGCGGGGACGATTGCTGCGGGCGACAGGTTGAAACAGGTCTGGCCCGATCTTCGCATCGTTGGGTTGGAGCCGATTCAGTGTCCGACGCTTTTCAACAACGGCTATGGCGGGCACGACATTCAAGGCATCGGCGACAAGCACGTGACCTGGATTCACAACGTGCTGAACATGGACGCGATCATGTGTCTGGACGACATCGAGTGCAAAAAAGGATTGCAACTGCTGACGAGCGAGGCCGGGCAGCAGACGCTTGCGCGGCGTTACGGCGTTTCTGAAACAAAGATGAAGCGGCTTGCGACCATCTTCGGCATTTCGGGCGTGTGCAACGCGCTTGGCGCAATCAAGACAGCGAAGCATTACCAGCTTGGCAAACGCGACGTGATAGTCACCATCTGCACCGACGCGATTGACCGCTACCATTCGGTGATGGAGGAGATGGCGCGGGTTTACGGCGAGATTGACGATGCGAGAGCGATGGCTTACGTCGAAGCTATTTTCCATGGCGCGAAGACTGATTGGATCAAGGACGGCGCGCCCGATGTTCGCCGCCAATGGCACAACCTGAAATACTTCACCTGGGTCGAACAGCAGGGCAAAACGGTTGAAGAGCTTGACGCGCAGCGCGACCCGGAGTGGTGGATCAAACATCAGCAGTTAGTCCCGGAGATGGATGCGCGTATCAAAGCGGCGCGCGCATGAGGAGAGGAACGTGCCAAGCATTGAATGGAACAAGTTCGAGTGGGATGATGAGGACAAGAAGAATGGCAACGTTCAGCATTTGCGCGATCACGGTATTGAACCGGAAGAAGCGGAGGAATGTTTCTTTCACGAGTACGCCTTTTGCCGGGACGAACGGCGGTTTGACGATGTTTACATTTTGGATGGCAGAACAGATCGTGGCAGACGGCTGCGGTTGGTTTTTCAAGACAAGGGCGATGGGCTAGCCCGCATTTTCACCGGCTGGGACTTGCCGCCGAGGAAGAAGAAAAAGCGATGAAAAAGCAGTTCAGCAAGCTCTCTAAAACAGAGCAAGAACAAGTAGAGTTGGCTTATCACCGGATGAAGCCGGGAGATTTCGACGAACAAATGTCGCGGGCCAAAACTCATACGCCCGCCTCATTCCGCTTGCCTGCGCGGTTAGTAAAAAAGTTGCAGAAAGTGGCGAAGTCAAGCGGGGAAACCGAGTATCAGGGCATGGTAAGAAAATGGATTGAAGAGCGTCTGAAGCAAGAAATCAGCGCGGCGGGTTGATGAGGCTCCATGCAAAACGTACCTGGGTTCAAATGCAATGAGTGCGCGCGCTCATTCAGCGTGGGCGAGATTGAATACGCCTGCCCTGCGTGCGGCGGCAACCTCGATGTGCTTTACGATTACGAGCGCATCGGCAAACAGGTGAACAAAGCCGCGCTCGCCGCCGACCGCAACTTCACGATGTGGCGCTATCGCGCGCTGCTGCCGGTTGAACACGCGTCGCCCACGCCGCCGCTCGCGGTTGGGTGGACGCCGCTTTACGACGCGCCAATGCTCGCCGCTGAGTTCGGCGTCCGGCAATTGCTCATCAAAGACGACGGGCGCAATCCGACGGCTTCGTACAAAGACCGTCCGAGCGCGCTGGCCGTGGTCAAAGCGCGGGAAGCGGGCGCGAGCGTGGCGACGACGGCTTCGTCGGGCAACGCGGGCGCGGCGCTCGCGGGAATGTGCGCCAGCGTGGGAATGAAGTCGGTCATCTTTGTGCCTGCGACAACTCCGGCGGCGAAGGTCGCGCAACTGCAAATTTACGGGGCGACGGTCGCGTTGGTTGAAGGCAGCTACGAACAGGCCTGCGAATTGTGCCTGGCCGCTTCCGAGCGTTTCGGCTGGTATCAGCGCACGACCGGTTACAACCCCTACACGGCGGAGGGCAAGAAGACTGCGGCGTTTGAAATCGCCGAGCAATTGAACTGGCAGGTTCCTGATCGGATTCTGGTCGGCGTCGGCGACGGCAACATCATCGGCGGTTTGTGGAAAGGCTTTTGCGATTTGAAGCAATTGGGATGGATTGATCGTTTGCCGAAGCTGACCGGCGTACAGGCCGCAGGCGCCTCGCCGCTCGTTGACGCGGTGAATGGCGACGGCGTGATACGCCCGGTCGAAGGACGAACCGTCGCCGACGGCATCAACGTCGGCGATCCGCGCGACGGGACGCGGGCGATGCGGGCGATGCGCGATTCCGGCGGCGGCGCGGTAAAGGTGAGCGACGACGAGATCATCGCAGCCATTCCGCGATTGGCGCGCGCGACCGGGGTTTTCGCCGAGCCGGGCGCGGCGGCGGCTTTCGCCGGATTCGTCAAGCTGCGCGAAAGCGGCGCAATCAAATCCGACGAGAGCGTGGCGATTGTCATCACCGGCAGCGGCCTGAAAGACATCAACACGGCGCGCCGCGCTGTGGGCGAACCGCTGCGAATTCAACCTGACATCGCGGAACTGGACAGGCTGCTGTCATAAACCGCCGGAGTCTTCGTTATGCTGATCGCCAACGCCACGCTCATCACCTGGGGCGCGCCGAATCGAATCCTTGAGAACCACGCGATTTATATCGAAGGCGACCGCATCGTCGCGCTCGGCCCGTCATCTGATTTACGCGCAAAGTATCCGCGGGCCGACACGCTAGACGCGCGAGGGCAATTCGTGATGCCCGGCAATATCTGTGCGCACACCCATTTTTACGGGGCGTTCGCGCGAGGGATGGCGATTCCGGGCGATGCGCCGAAGGACTTCTCCGAAATTCTGGAACGGTTGTGGTGGCGGCTGGACAAGGCTCTCACGCTCGAAGACGCGCGCTACTCCGCGCTGGTATGCTTGATTGACGCGATCAAACACGGCACGACCACGCTGATTGACCATCACGCCTCGCCAAACGCGATTGAAGGCTCGCTGGACGTGATCGCTGAGGCCGTCACGCAGGCCGGTTTGCGCGCCTGTTTGTGTTACGAAGTCACCGACCGCGACGGGGAGGAAAAGGCGAAGGCCGGAATCAAAGAGAACCTTCGCTTTCTTCAATCCGCAATCCGCAATCCGCAATCCGCAATCGCCGCCACCTTTGGCCTGCACGCTTCGCTCACGCTCTCCGACGCGACGCTCGAAGCCTGCCGCGAGGCTCACAGCGGCGGCTTTCACATCCACGCGGCTGAGAGCGAAGCCGACCAGTACGACAGTTTGAAGAAGAGCGGCACGCGCGTCGTTGATCGCCTGAACAAATTCGGCATTCTCGGCCCGCGCTCGATTGTCGCGCATGCTGTCCACGTTGATCATCGTGAAGCGGAGTTGCTCGGCGAGACCGGAACGTGGGTGACGCATCAGCCGCGCTCGAATATGAACAACGCTGTGGGCATAGCGGACGTGGAAGGCTTGTTGCGAATGGGAGTGAAAGTCGGTTTGGGCAATGACGGTTTTTCAAATGCGATGTGGGACGAATGGAAGGCGGCGTATCTTTCTCACAAAGCCGCGCGCCGCGACCCGCGCCGGATGAGCGGCGCGACCGTCGCCGAGATGGCCGTGACCAATAACGCCGCGCTTGCTGGTATGTTTTTCCCGCAAGCCCCGATTGGCGTATTGGCTCCAGGAGCGTTCGCCGACATCATTTTGGTGGATTATCATCCGACAACGCCGATGACAGTTGAGAACCTGCCCTGGCACATCCTGTTCGGGTTCGAGAGTTCGATGGTGACGACGACAATTTGCGCAGGCAAGGTGTTGATGAAAGATCGGCGATTGCTGTTTCTCGATGAGGCGGAGATTACCACCAGAAGCCGTGAATTAGCCCAGCAGATGTGGGAAAGGTTTTAGCGAAGGAGAGTGATAGAATTATGCCAACTGAACGAATTGCGCTCTATCTGCAAGACGCCCATTCATTGCAGGACGGAATCAAATACGTTCAATATGCCGAGAGCAAAGGCTTCGAGGCCGTCTGGCAGGCCGAGAGCCGGCTGGTGCGCGATGCGATTGTGCCGATGGCGGCTTTCGCGGCGTCTACCGAGCGGATCAAGATCGGCGCGGGTGTGATCAACAACTGGACGCGCAACATCGGGTTGCTCGCCGCGACTTGGCTGACGCTGGACGATCTTGCGCCCAACCGGATGATCTGCGGCATTGGCGCGTGGTGGGATCCGCTGGCCAAAAACGTCGGCATCGAGCGGCGCAAGCCGCTGCTGGCGATGCGCGAAACGGTTGAAGTATTGCGCCGGTTGCTGCGGATGGAGAACGTCACCTTTCACGGCGAATTTCATCACGTCACGGGCATCGAGCTTGATGTTGTCCACGGACGCCGTGAGCCGCGTAACGTGCCAATCTACATCGGCGCGACCGGCGACAAGATGATGGAGTTGACAGGCGAGATCGCCGACGGCGTGGTGTTGAATTACTGCGTGCCGCCGGAATACAACGACCGCGCAATGGAATTGCTGGAAGCCGGGGCGCGATCAGCGGGGCGAACGCTCGATGAGATTGATCGTCCGCAACTGGTGGTCTGTTCGGTTGATCACGACCGCAAGAAAGCCATCGAAGCGGCGAAGGTTTTGTTGACGCAATATCTGGCGCAGCAGCCGCACATCGCCAAAGCTTCGGGCGTCGGCGAAGACATCGTCAAACAAGTGCAATCAATCCTGGGGTGGCCCGCGACGAAAGAGCAGATTCACGAGGCGATGAAATATGTGCCTGATGAATTCGTGCTCAAGATTTCGGCCACTGGCACGCCTGATGAGGCTCGCGCCAAAATCGCCGAGTACAAGCGGCGCGGCTGCACGTGCCCGATACTTTATCCGATGAGCGATCCATATTTGATGATGGATACGTTCGCGCAGGGGTGAAGTAGAGATTACGGAAAAAAACGGAAAAGACGGAACAAACGGAAAAAGGAGATTGAGGTTATGTCACGAATTGTCAGATGCGGTCTGATTCAGGCCGCGAACGCGGAGCCAGCGGAAAGCTCCATCGAGAAGATCAAACGGGCGATGGTTGATAAGCATGTGGCGATGATCGCCGACGCCGCTAAACAGGGCGTGCAGATCATTTGCCTGCAGGAGCTTTTTTACGGCCCATATTTTCCCGCCGAGCAGAACCCGCACTGGTACGGTTTGGTCGAGCGCATCCCGGATGGGCCGACGACGCAGTTGATGTGCGAGATAGCCAAACAACATCGGATGGTGATCGTCTCGCCGATTTATGAAGAAGAGATGACCGGCGTTTATTACAACACGGCGGCGGTGATTGACGCCGACGGCGAATACCTCGGCAAATATCGCAAGACTCACATTCCGCATTGCCTGCCGGGTTTCTGGGAGAAGTTCTATTTCACGCCGGGCAATCTGGGCTTTCCGACTTTTGAAACGAAGTACGCGCGTATCGGTGTTTACATCTGCTACGACCGGCATTTCCCGGAAGGCGCGCGGGCGTTGGGTTTGAACGGCGCCGAGATCGTTTTCATTCCTTCGGCGACGACCAAAGGGCACGCCGATTATCTGTGGGAATTGGAACAGCGCGCGCACGCCGTGGCCAACGGCTACTTCGTTGGCACGATCAACCGCGTTGGAACTGAAGCGCCGTGGAATGTCGGCGAGTTCTTCGGCTCGTCGTATTTCTGCAATCCTGACGGGCGCATCCTGGCAAAAGGCAGTGAAGACAAGGACGAATTGATCGTCGCCGACCTGGACCTGGATGAAATCCGCGAGGTGCGCACGCACTGGCAGTTTTATCGCGACCGGCGGCCTGAAATGTACGAGCCGCTGATAGACATGTGAAGATTGATGGACCTGCGGCTTGTGATATGCTGGTCGCGCTTTCATCCAAATCGGTTCAAGATAATCCACGCTCTCGATGAGGGCGCGGAGAGCGAGGTGAGAAAATGACTGAATTCGTAATCAAGCTGAAAGACGCCTCACAAACTGGGCTGTTGCTCGACGCGCTCAAGAGGCTCGTCACTTTCCAGGGTGTTGACCTGTCCGTCGAACAAAACGGACAGGGAGTCGCGCTCGATGATGACGCGCGGTTCGAGGCGATTGTGAATCAAATCATTGAGGACAAGCTGGCGGGAAGACTTGAGCCGCTGACAGAGGAAGAGCAACGGGAGAACGATGAGTATTGGGAGAATGTTGGCGCAGAGCTAAACCTTACAGACGATGACATCGTCCGTCTTGTCAAAGAGGTTCGAGCGGAAGGTCATGCCCAAACCAGGACTTAAAATTGTTCTCGATACCAATGTTTACGTTTCGGCCACACTCTCTCCCAAAGGATCATCAGGACGAGTCTGGGATTTTGCCCGCCAGCGCCGCTTTCGACTCATCACCTCGCCATACATTGTCAATGAAACCGGGAGGGTTCTGCGTAGACTGGGCAAGGTGAAAGCGCAAGCTGTTACCCGGCGACTCAAGGATATTGCGCATATCGCCGAGATTGTCCAACCGACCATATCCCTCCAAGTCGTCCGTGATCCAAAAGACGACGCTATTGTCGAGTGCGCGGTTGACGGCAAGGCGGATATGATCGTCTCGCTCGATAAAGACCTGCTGACGCTCAAGGCGTACGACAATATTCCTATCCTGCATGTCGTTGATCTGTTGCGCGCGTTGGGCAATTGAATCCCAGGAGGATAAAGATGAAGACGCCTGATCTGGTTCTAAAAAACGGCACAATCATTGATGGTACGGGGCGGATGCGTTACGCGGAAGATATTGCGATTCGCCGCAGTTACATCCTGGCGATTGACGCGCCCGGAACATTGGTCGCCGCGGAAGAGATTGATTGCTCCGGGATGGTCATTGCGCCCGGCTTCATTGACACGCACAGCCATTCCGACTTGCGCGTGCTCGCGGAGCCGCAACTGCCGATGAAAGTCCGGCAGGGAATCACGCTCGAAGTCTTCGGGCAGGACGGCGTTTCGGTCGCGCCGATTCGCACGGAAGATCAGCCGCAGGTCGCGCGCTCGCTGGCGGGACTCGACGGACAACTCGACCGCGCGTGGGATTGGCAGTCGGTTGCGGAATATCTGGCTGCGATTGAACGCGCGCGACCGGCGATTGATTGCGCTTATTTGATCCCGCACGGCGCCGTGCGATTGTCGGTGATGGGGATGGAAGACCGGCGCGCGAGCGACGAAGAGATTCGCGCGATGCAGGAGCTGATCCGGCAATCAATGCGTGAAGGCGCGCTGGGGCTTTCGACCGGGTTGATCTATCCGCCGTGCTGTTTCGCCGACACGAACGAATTGGTGGAACTCTGCCGCGCTGTGGCTGAATTCGACGGCATCTTCGTTTCGCACATGCGCAGCGAGAGCGATTACATCGAAGACGCCGTGGCCGAGATGATCGAAGTCGGCCATCGGTCGGGCGTTCGCGTTCACATCTCGCATTTCAAGATCGCGGGACGCGAGAACTGGGCGCGGATTGACGGTGTGCTGGAGATGATTCATCGCGCGCAAGCGGAGGGCGTGCGGTTGACGGCTGATCAATATCCTTACATCGCCGGTTCGACGATGCTCGGCGCGATCCTGCCGCCGTGGGCGCACGCGGGTGGAGTCGAAGAGACGTTGAAGAGGCTGGCGAGCGCATCAGAACGCGAGAAGATGCGCGCGGCGATGCTCGATCGTTCGCGTTCGAGCTGGGACAACTTCTGGAAATGGTCGGGGCCGGAAGGAATCGTTGTTTCCGACATTCCTTCAGGCAATCATCCTGAATACCTTGGCAAGAATCTGGCGCAAGCTGCTAGCTTGAGCAGGCAGGTTGATCGAGTAAGCGAAGAAGACGCGGTGGAGTTTGCGCTCGACATGTTGCTTGCCGAACGAATGGGCGTCGGGATGATCTCGTTCAGCCAGTCGGAAGATGTCGTGAAAAAAATCATGCTTGAGCCTTACGTCAACGTCTGCACCGATGGACTGCTGGGCGGCAAACCGCATCCGCGCGCTTACGGAACTTACCCGCGCATCCTTGGGCGTTACGTTCGTGAACAGGGCTTACTGACGCTCGAAGAGGCTGTGCGGAAGATGTCGGGGTTGGCTGCTGAAACTTTTCAACTGCGCTATCACGGGCGGATCGAGTGCGGCGCGCGCGCGAACCTGGTCATCTTCGATCCTCGCCAGGTGATTGATCGCGCGACGTTCGACGATTCGAAGCAATACCCGGAGGGCATCGAGCACGTGATTGTCGGAGGGCATTTGACAATCTGGGGCGAGCGTCAGGCCGAGATCGGAAGTGGGATGGCGGTGAAATTCAAACCCGACGAAATTTGATGACGAAAATTGCTAAACGATCCGCTTGCCACAGAGTCACAGAGCCACAGAGATAAAAATGGTTTGGTGTAGCAGGTTGTTTTACTCTGTGGCTCCGTGGCTCTGTGGCAAGAATCATTATTTTCACGGCAACTCGCGGATGCGGATATTCCTGAACTCAATCGGCGAGCCTTCCGATTCCATGCACAGATAACCCGTCTTTGGCTCGGCGCCATTTCCGCCCGAAACCTCCTCGCCGTTCACCCACAACCGCAACTCGCCGTTGATGGCGCGGACGTAATAATGATTCCACTCGCCAATGCCCTTGCTCAGATTTTTGCGCGGGAAGCTGCGCGAGCCGTTCGGAGAGAGCGGCGGGAAGGGTTTCAGTTTTGAATTGCCGACGGCAAAGATGTCGCCATTCGTTGTGAACCAATCGCCTTTCCTGCCGGATTGTTTTTCGTATTGTTCCCTGTAGCCGTGATCGAGCATTTGAATCTCGATACCGAACTTCGGCAGCGCGTCGGATTTCAAATCCTTCAACGCTTCGTCGGGAACCCAGGCGAAGATACCCGAATTGCCAGCCGATTTCAGATGCCGCCACTCGACGACCAACTCGAAATTGGTGAACGTCTGACGCGTGCGCATCACTCCGATCGGCTTGCCCGTGCAAGTCAATAGATCGCCCTTCCACGCCCATGTGTCCGGGTAGCAGTTGACGTTGGTGAAATCGCCTTCCGTGAGCGCACGCCATCCCGGCCCAATGCCATCCACGAAAGCCTTCGGCAAGCTTTGCGTTTCCTGACCGAAGCCGAAGTGAACGTAGAGCATCGGCAGCGATAAAATCCCAATCAAACTCAAAACTCTCACTAAGGAGACGCGGCTCATAACAGATTCCTTTCCGAATTTTGTGACAGGCGGTTGAGACGACAACTGATCAATGTTAAAACTTCGATGGCTCCTTCATCAGCGGTAAGAAGAGCCGAACTGTTCAAAAGACATCACAAGTTATGAAAAATTCGCAACTCGCCACACGGCGCCATCCAGCGTTGATCTACGGGGCAGCGATGCTGGTTTCGTTGATCGGTTTGGGAGATTCAATTTATCTGACGGTGCAACACCTCACCGGTCAGAGCGTCAAATGCACTGTCACGACCGGCTGCTCCGCCGTGCTTAGCAGCCACTATGCGACCATTGCGGGCGTCCCTACTGCGGCCTTCGGATCGTTGGCCTACTTCGCGGCGTTCAGTCTGGCGACGCTGGCCGCGTTCGGTTACGAGCGTGCGCGAACCGGCCTGGCTTTGCTGGTCGCGCCGATGCTGGTTATGACTCTATGGCTATTTTACCTGCAAGCTTTCGTGCTTCACGCTTTCTGCGAATTCTGTCTTCTTTCAGCCGCAATGACACTGACGCTGGCGGCGCTGGTCGTAGCGGCGAAGTTCCTGCTTCCCGCTCGCGGACATTGATCGCAATTTGTGTTCTGGCGCCAAGCTAACGCTCAGCTTTTGCCGGTCTCAGCCAGTTTCTGATTGATTTCCTGGCGCAGCTTTTCAATCGTCAGATTTTCGTTCGGAACCATTCGGCCGTTGATGAAGACTGTCGGCGTGGAATTGACGCCGAGCGCGGTGGCGCGCTGCTCGTCAGACGATACCAGCGCCATGACTTTAAGCCCGTCCATATCTTTCATGAAACGCGCAGTGTCCAGCCCCAACTGGCGCGCGAAATTGATCGCAACCGGACGAAAATCGCCCACCTCGCTCCACACGGATTGATTCTCGTAAAGCAGATCGTGCATCTCCCAGAATTTGCCTTGCAGACTCGCGGCGGCAGAGGCGTAAGACGCTTCGAGCGCGTGCTTGTGAATTTGAGTCAGCGGGAGATGATAAAAGACAAGCTTGACGCGGTTTCCGTATTCGCCCTTGAGCGTTTTTAGAATCGGATGCAGGCCGCCGCAGGGCGGACACTGGTAATCGCCAAACTCTTCGATGGTGACGACACCTTTGGTTGTCGCTACGTCAGTTGTCGGGACAGGGCTGCCGGAAGGCCCCGGAATCGCTGAAGGCTGGGGCGGCGTCGAGCGGAACAACAAAGCTCCCGCGCCGAGAGCCACGCCCAGAACGGTCGCGATGATCACAAAAGGCAAGTAACGTTTCATCAATAACCAATCCTTTAAGAATCTAAAGATCGAACTCCATCACTTCGGAGATCAGCCAAACATCATTCGCCGTTACCTTAATACAGATCACTGGATTCTGAAAAGCGGATGCTCCCGAACGAGTTTGTCACGGTTCAGTAATGATAACGGGCCTGAAGAAAGTCTATGCGGCTGTCGCTGACCAAATACACAATGCGATGTTCCTGTGTCAGCCGCCGCGACCACGTGTTCGGAGCCAGGTATTTCAGAGGCTCCGGTTTGCCTATGCCGGTGAAAGGATCGCGCATAATGTCTTCGATGATGTCGAAAGCGCGCAACGCGACCTTGCGCTCGGTTTCCACCCAATAGCGCATATCTTCTCGAAATTCAGGGTGGAAGACCGCATCGCGTTCAGGTTTGGCTTTACTCTTCTTCATCAAGGTCGAGGTCTTGCCGCAGCTTCTCCAGCGACTGCGGCTTCGGCGCTTTCGTCTGCGCGCGGCGCAAAGCCTTAAGCAACCGTTGCGCGTTTTTAGGAGAACGTAACAGATGGGCGGTCTCCAGCAGACTGGAAAGCTCCGACGCCGTCACCAGCGCGACATCCTCAAAACCGCGACGGCTGATAATCACGATCTCTCTGTCCGCAGTCACCTGCTCGAGCAATGACGCCAGATTCTCACGAGCGTTGCTGTAAGTGGTTTGAATCGCCATAAACACCTCAATTGGACAGGAAGACTGTACAGTCGTGAAAAAGCCGGGTCAAGCCGGGCTGGCTCAAAACCGGCGTCGGAGTTTTATCGCGCCGTCTCCCACACGATCTCGCCGTTGATGACCGTCATTACGCATCGCGTCTTCAAAATCTCCGGCTCAGGAATTTTCATGATGTCGGCTGAAAGCACGGTCAGATCGGCGGCCTTACCTTTTTCAATCGAGCCTCGCTGCTTCTCTTCAAACGCGGCGAAGGCGGCCCAAATGGTGAACATCTTCAACGCCTGTTCGCGCGTGGCTTTCTCTTCGGGATGCCAGCCTTCGCCCGAAAAGCCTTTTTGATCCTTGCGCGCGACGGCGGCGTAAAATTCGATCATCGGCTCGCCGCGTTCGACCGGAGCGTCGGAGCCTCCGGCGACGACGTTGCCCTGTTTGATAAACGTCTGCCAGGCGTAAGCGCCTTTCAGACGATTCAATCCCAGACGGCTCGCCGCGAAATGCAGGTCGCCGATGGCGTGCGAAGGCTGCATTGACGGGATGATTTTCAATTTGGCGAAGCGCGGGATGTCGTCCGGGTGGACGATCTGCGCGTGTTCGACGCGCCAGCGCGGATCGCTTCGATCCTGGCGTTCGATCATCGGCACGTCGTTGAAGGCGCGCTCGTACCAGTCGAGAATCGTGCGGTTGGCGCGGTCGCCGATGGCGTGGACTTCGACCTGTATGCCTTTGCGCAAAGCGTCGCGGAGCATCGGCAAGACCTGCTCTTCTTTCTGCGTCAAAAAGCCGTTGGTGTCGTGATCGGAGTAATTTTCGAGCAACGCCGCGCCTTTCGAGCCGAGCGCGCCGTCAATCGTGACTTTGATCGTGCGAATCGTGAGCCGTCCGTCGTAGAGGCCAATCTGCGGGCCTTCGCGCAACAGGCGTTGAACGTCGGCGCCGGGGCCGCGAATCGCTTCGTAAAGCCTGATCTTCAGCTTCTGCTCGCCGAGCAGCTTCTTCATCGCCTCGATCTGATCCCACGAAACCCCGGCGTCCTGAATCTGAGTCCAGCCGAGCGAGAGGCTGCGTTTGTCGGCCAGGATCAAAGATTGTTCAAGATCGGCTTTGGTCGAAGCCGGAATGTATCGCGCGATCAAGCCCTGCGCACGGTCAAGCAGCATGCCGTTCGGCTCGCCGTTCTTGTCTTTCATGATTTCGCCGCCGAACGGGCTGTCGGTGTTCTTGTCAACGCCAGCGATTTTGAAAGCAGCGCTGTTGGCGACCGCGCCGTGACCGTCGGCGCGCGTCAGGTAAACCGGATTGTTCGGCGCGATTTTGTCCAAATCCCATCGGGTCGGAAACGCCTGCGGCTTCCAGAACGTCTCGATCCAGCCGCGTCCCGTCACCCATTCGCCCGGTTTGGCTTTGTCCACGCGCGCTTTGACTTTGGCCAGAAAATCTTCGAGGCTCGTTGTGCCTTCCAGGTTCAGATTCATCTCGCGGAAGCCGACGCCGGAAAAATGGTAGTGCGAATCGGTCAGGCCGGGCACGACCGTCGCGCCTTTCAGGTCAATGACCTTGACACCTTTGGTCTCGAATCTTTTCGCATCGGCGTTCGAGCCTACGAAAACTATCTTTCCGTATTTGACCGCGATGGCTTCGGCCTTCGGCAAGTCGTCATTGACCGTGTAGACATTGCCGTTTTTGAAGACAATGTCGGCGGCGGGTTCGGGCTTTTGGATAAACGCGATTTTGTCGTTGAAGGCTGCAAACGAAAGCGCGGCGACGAGCAGGGTCGGGACAATGAATCTCATGGTTCCTCCGGTTGTGGATGATGCGTATTGCCTGAAGAAGGCCGCGATTGTATCGCTTGTCGGCGGCAAGCCAAAGGCTGGCGGTGTGGCTGAAAAAAATCTTGCCGCGAAATGGAAGAAAACCCGGGCGTGGTTCGTCCAATGGTCGTGAAGCAAATGTGACCGCGGTATTCGATGCAAAAACTTCAGGCATTTTATGGAACGGGGCGTCGTGATGAGTGAGCAGGCGAGCGAGAGGCGTCTGATCGAGGCCTGTCAACAAGGTGATCGCGAAGCTTTCCGCGAACTGTTCGACGTCCACAAGGATCGCGTGTGGTCGGTCGCCCGACATTTCACGGGCGACGAAGCCGTGGCGCGCGACGTGACGCAACAGGTCTTTCTGAAACTGTTCACTGGCATCGCCCAGTTTCGTCACGAGGCGAATTTCAAAACCTGGCTCTACCGGTTGGTGGCGAATGAATGCCTGGATGAATTTCGGAAAAGACGCAGGCTGGTTTCATTCGATTTCTTCCGGTCTGAAGACGGCGATGAGCAGGGCGAGGTTGATATGCGTGATTGGCGGCAGGAAGCTTTTCAGGAAGAGAGCCTGGCGCGGCTTGAAATTTCGGAAGCCGTGAAGTCGGCGGTGATGCAATTGAAACCGAAATTGCGGATGGCGATCCTGCTGAAATATTTCGAGGATTTATCTTACGAGCAGATGGCCGAGGCGCTCGGTTGTTCAGCGGGGACGGTGGCTTCGCGACTCAATCGCGGCCACAAGGCGCTGGCGCAAAAGTTGGCGCACCTGCGCGGAATCATCGGCGCGGCGGAGTGAAAACAACGATGTTCTGGAATCACGTCAGCAAAAAACTTTCGGCTTACCGTCACGGCGAATTGCCGTCTGAAGAATCGCGCCGCGTGGCTGAGCACCTGGCTGATTGCAGCCGATGCCGCGATGAGTACGAAGAGATCAAATTCGGCGCGCGATTGGCGCAGCGGCTTGCGCTCGAACAGGCTCCGGCGGATTTGTGGAATGAGTTGGAAGCGGTGATGGATGGAGGAACGATTCACCGCAGAGGCGCAGAGAACGCGGAGGCGCCGCAGAGAAAATCATTCTGGCCGTTGCCATCATTCAAGCTGGGCGCGGCTTTCGCAGTTTTGTTGCTGATTGGTTTTGGCGTGTTCTGGTTTCAATCGAGGAAGACGCCGAGACCGTTCTGGGAAGTCGCGCGGATCGAAGGTCAGCCTGTGATCGGATCGAAAGTAATTGGAGAAGTCGGGAAGTTGTCGCTCGGCGAATGGTTGACGACGGACGACGAGTCGCGCGCGCGAATTGATGTCGGCCAGATCGGTCTGGTGACCGTCGAACCGAATTCGCGGTTGAAGCTGGCCGAAGCGCGCGATGAAGAGCATCGGTTGGCGATGACGCGCGGCAAGATGAGCGCGCTGATCTGGGCGCCGCCGCGACAGTTTTATGTGGACACGCCATCGGCGGTGGCGGTTGATCTGGGTTGCGCCTACACGCTCGAGGTCAACGACGGCGGGCAGGCGGTGTTGTCTGTCACGGCGGGCTGGGTGGCGTTTGAATCCGAAGGGCGCGAATCGTTCGTGCCGCGCGACGGGATGTGCGTGACTCGGCCCGGCCTCGGCCCCGGCACGCCTTATTTCAACGACGCTTCAGAAGAATTCAAGCAGGCGCTGGCCAGGTTCGACACTGCGGGGATGGATTGGTCGTCGCGCGGCGCGGCGCTCGGAATCATTCTCTATCAAGCGCGCGAGCGCGACGCGCTGACGTTGTGGCATCTGTTATCGCGCACGTTCGGAGAAGAACGAGGGCTGGTTTACGACAAACTCGCGTCGTTTGTGCCTCCGCCCGCAGGCGTGACGCGCGAAGGCGTTCTCAGCCGCGATAAAAAAATGCTCGATCTGTGGTGGGAAAATCTGGGACTGGGCAGCGCCGATTTCTGGCGAATGTGGAAAGGCCCGGCGCCGAAATAAGAAGGCAAACGAAATTTGCGGCGTAAGGCCGGAGATATTTCATATTCAATATCGAATATTGCATATGAAATATGGCCTGGACGCCGCTTTCAACAATCAACCAACGGAGGAAAACTTATGAAATTCGGAAGACTTCGATCAACTTCATTCGCGATGATGGCGCTGGCCGTCGCAATGGCTTTCAATCAATCAGCTCAGGCGGGGCCGCCGCTGATCTGCCATCCGTTTGAAATCGGCAATGCGAAATCGCTGCCGTGGGCCGGAAGCGAGTGGCGCGCAGTAAAACCGGATTACGACATCAACCGTTTGGTTGAAGACACGCTGGCGCTGCTCACGCCCGACACGCCGGTCATCGTGCGAATGGAGACGCTGCGGCGCGCGACGATGTATGCCGTGTGGGCGCAGCGCGACAGCGAGGTGAAGCTGGCGGCGAAGAACGACAAGGTCGCGGGGCAATTGCTGGATCGGTTGATGGGGCGGCTGAAACAATCGGCGACCGGCGGTAAGCCAAACACGCTGGCGATGTTCGACGCCGGATATTTCATCGAAAGCTGGCGACAAGCGACCGACGCCAGGAGCGCGCCGCAAATGGATGGTTACGGGATGATTGTCAAAGCTACAAACATGCGCGGCGGCGACGCCTCGATGGAATTCGCCTCGGCGCTGATCACCAGCGGACGCTCGGACAAGACCGCGCATCGGGCACATTTGCAAAAAGCCGTCGCCGGAGCGCCCGAAGGCTCGCTGCTGGCCAAAAACATCGTCAAACATTTTTCAGACAAGGGACGCAATCTGGCCGAACTGCGCGCCAGCGTCGGGTTGGCGAAGAATTGACTCGAAAGCCAATCTGAGCGGCAAACGCGAACTGCTTTTCACCGGCTCAAAATAAAAAGCGGCTGCGCTTGAATTGAAAGCGCAGCCGCTTTTTATTTTGCTCATCTCTTGCCGCGGCCAGGGCTTTTGTAAAGTCGGTTGCATAAACTAAAACCCATAACCGAACACCAACAACCTATAAACCCTTCCTTCAAACCGCCACTGGATTGAGTCGTTGAAGGAAAAATTTATAGGTTGTAGGTTGTAGGCGCTGGGTTTTAGGCTGCTCCTAGCGAGTGTGCGAAAGCTCTGCCGCTGCGCCGAACCGATTTGACGCTCGCCGGACGCGCAAGTAGTATCCAAGCTCCTTCGTAAATTCACGGATTCATCGAAAACGAATGTTATGAAATCTGACGCGGTCATTCCCGAATACACTATTCGTCAATGCGCGACGCTCGAAGAATTTGAAGCGTGTCTGCAGATGCAGCGCGATGTCTGGCAATTTTCTGATCTGGATGTGACGCCGCTGCGCTCATTCGTCATCACGCGACGCGGCGGAGGTTTCACGATGGGCGCGTTCGACACGTCGAACAAACTGCTTGGCTTCGCGCACGCGCTCGCGGCTTTCGACGAAAAGCTGCGGCCTTATTACTACTCGCAAATGCTCGCGGTCGAACCCCGGCTTCAAAACGCGGGGATCGGCGTGAAGCTGAAACTCGCGCAGCGCGAGCATGCGTTCAAAACCGGCGTCCCGCTGATGACGTGGACATTCGATCCTCTGCAATCGCGCAACGCTTATCTGAATATCATCAAACTGGGCGGAGTGGTGCGGCGGTATTACGTCAACTACTACGGCAACAAAAGCACCAGCGCGCTTCATCGCGGCCTGGACACCGACCGGTTGTTCGTCGAATGGTGGGTACGTTCAGATCACGTCGCGGACGCGCTTGCGGGCAAACGCCGGGCAGACAAACCGGAAGCCGTTGTTGAAGTTCCGCGTGACATCGAGGCGGTGAAGAAACAAGATATGGACGAAGCCCGCCACTGGCAGTTGCATGCGCGCGATGGATTTCAGAAGCGCTTGAGTGAAGGATTGTACTGCGCGGGTTTTGAAGCAGACCCGAACGGCGTCAGCCGATACCTGTTTTTCAGAGACGATCAACGAGAGAGGGAAGAGAGCTACAAACAATGAAAATCGAACGCATCGAACTACGCGAAATCCGCTTGCCACTGGTCGCGCCGTTTGAAACCAGCTTCGGGCGCACGACCGAGCGGCAGATCATTCTCGTCAAAGTCTTCAGCGAAGGCCTGATCGGCTGGGGCGAATGCACGGTCGGCGAACATCCGTTTTACAACCACGAATCAACCGAAAGCTGCTGGATGATCATCCGCAATTATGTCGCGCCGATGGTTCTGGGCAAAGAGATCGAATCGCCCGAACAGGTTCCGCAACTGACCCGATTGATTCGCGGGAACAAAATGGCGCGCGCCGCGGTCGAATGCGCCGTCTGGGATTTGGAGGCGCGCAGGCAGGGCAAACCGCTCTGGCAATTGCTCGGCGGAACGCAGGAAGTGATCAACTGCGGCGTTTCAATCGGCCTGGAAGACAACGACGCCGCGATGATCAAGAAAGTCGAGAAGGAAGTCGCCGCCGGTTATCAGCGCATCAAGATCAAAATCAAACCGGGCCGCGATTACGAGATGATCAAAACCATCCGCAAAGAGTTTCCCGAAAAAACAATGTCGGTTGACGCCAACTCGGCCTACACGCTCGCGGATGTTGATCTGCTCAAAAATCTGGACGAGTTCAAGCTGCTGATGATCGAGCAGCCGCTCGCCTACGACGACATCATTGATCACGCCGAGTTGCAGCCGCAGTTGAAAACCGCGATCTGCCTGGACGAATCAATCCTGAGCGTGGATGACGCGCGCAAAGCTCTGAAGCTCGGCGCGTGCCGGATCATCAACGTCAAGCTTGGCCGCGTTTCGGGCCACACTGAAGCGCGTAAGATTCAGGCTTATTGTTACGAGCGCAACATCCCGGTCTGGTGCGGCGGGATGCTGGAAGCGGGCATCGGGCGCGCACACAACATCGCGATGAGCGCGCTGCCCGGCTTCACGCTGCCCGGCGATGTGTCGGCGTCGAAGCGTTACTGGGCGGAAGACATCATCACGCCGCCGGTCGAAGTCACGCCGCAGGGGACTATTCCGCGACCAACGGGCGTAGGGATTGGGTATGAAGTGAACGAGAAGCGGATTGAGGCGTTGACAGTAAAAACCGAAGTCATCAAGTAAGGATGCAACAGCCCGTAGAATTTGAACGTGACATCTTGTCATTTCAATAATCGGGTTGACGCGGATAGTTGTGGCCTCGTTCTTCTGGAAGTCGCCACGGCGATGATTGCATGCGCTTTCAAGGTTTGTTGGGGTTCTGGCTGTCGTCTGGTATTTGCTCGGCACATCCGGAGTCGTTAAGTTCGGAATCTTGTGGCCTACGACTGATGGAGATGAAGTTCTTATTGCCGGGGTTCGGTACACTGTCACAGCAACGCGTGCGGCTGATTACATCTATCTTGTGGCTTGGTATGCTACGTCGTTGTTGTTAGCGATTGGCGCGCGCGCCATTGGCGGTAAATTCGATACAAAGAGGTAACTGAGATGAAAGCAATGTGGAACGGCGCGACGCTTGCCGAAAGCGATCAGACAATTGTTGTTGAAGGCAATCACTACTTTCCGCCCGACGCGATCAACAAAGAGTATTTTCAGTCGAGCGACACGCACACGGTCTGCGGCTGGAAGGGAACGGCGAGTTATTACAACGTCGTCGTCAACGGGGAAGTGAACAAAGACGCGGCGTGGTATTATCCAAGCGCGAAGGACGCAGCGAAGAACATTGAAAATTACGTTGCGTTCTGGAAGGGCGTGGTTGTAAAGGAATGAGCGGAGGGCGAAGTCATGTCAGAAGCTACGGTTGAATCTGTGCTCACAGTTTTCAGGCGCCTGCCCGTTCGTGAACAGGCGCAGTTGTTGGAGATTCTCGCTCACGAGTTGAAGCGGGAGAAACCGCGCGAGAATGGTCAGGTTTCTCCGCCTGTTGTGGAAAAAGATCGCAGCCGTGAAGAAAAATGGCTGGCCGACCACAGCCGTGAATATACCAATCAGTGGGTGGCGCTGGAGGGAGATCAACTGATCGCTCACAGTTTCAACGCCGCTGAAGTGTTCGCCGCCGTTAAATCTCTCGGCGTCGAGCGCCCTTTGTTTGTTCGTGTCGAAGACCCCGATGCGCCTCCTTTTGCCGGTTTCTGATCCCGTCCGGTCACAGCTATGCCATATCAATTGAGTTTTAACGTTGAGCATCATTACCCCTCTACTTCCAGAGGAATAACGATGCCTGTGATTTTGACAGTGGGAAATAAGACTGTTGATTGTCGAGCAAAGGTTGATACAGGCGCCGAGCACTGTCTTTTTCAACGAGAGCTTGCCGAGGGGCTTGAGCTTGATTTGGAGAGCGGCGAGTTTATGAAGATGAACACGCTCGGTGGTCCCATCCCAACATACGGGCATCAAGTGGTGATGCAGACACTAGGCATGACGTTTGATGTGATGGTTTACTTTGCGGAGGATTACGGAATATCACGAAATCTGTTGGGTAAACACGGCTGGCTTGAGCAAGTCAGAATAGGCTTGATTGATCACGACGAAATCCTATATGTCAGTCCGTATAACGAATAAGCAAATATGTCCCATCGAGCGCATAAAACCAAATCAATCGAGCAGGAGATCGCGGATTTGAGCCGCGAGATATTGGAGCACGATTATAGTTATTACGTGCTCAACGAGCCGACCGTGGCCGATGTCGAATACGACGCGATGATGAAGCGGTTGCGCGAATTGGAAGCGGAGCGGCCCGATCTGATCACGCCCGACAGCCCGACGCAGCGCGTGTCTGGACAGGTGGCCGAAGGCTTCGAGGAGTATCACCACAAGGTCCCGATGCTGTCGCTCGACAACAGCTACAGCATTGAGGATTTGCGCGCGTGGGCCAAACGATGCGAGAAGCTGGCCGGAGGCCGCGCGTTCGATTACGTCGTCGAATTGAAGATTGACGGGTTGAGCCTGGCGCTGATTTACGAAGAGGGAAGGCTGGCGCGCGCCGTGACGCGCGGCGATGGCTCTCGTGGCGAGGTTGTGACAAACAATGCGAAGACGATCAGGTCAATCCCGCTCAGGATCAAGGGGGGAGATGGGAAGAAGCAATCGCCGTCATTTGATGACTCGATGAAAGAGGTCGAAGTGCGCGGCGAAGCCTATCTGCCGACCGATGCGTTTCGGAGGATCAATCGCGAGCGCGAAGAGGCTGAGTTGCCATCGTTCGCCAATCCGCGCAACGCGGCTTCGGGCGCGATGAGGCAACTCGACCCGCGGATAGTCGCCGAGCGGCGGCTGAATATTTTCTGCTATCAACTGCTCTTCGACGGCGCGCCAGCGTTCCCGACGCAATACGAATCGCTCGAATGGATGGCCAAACACGGGTTCAGGGTCAACCAGAACAATCGTTACTGCAAGACGATTGAAGACGCGGTGGCGTTTTGTAAAGAATGGGAGACGCGACGAGATGAGTTGAGCTACGAGATTGACGGTGTTGTGGTGAAGATCAATCAGGTGGCTGTGCAGGAAGAGTTGGGCGCGACGTCCAAATCGCTGCGCTGGGCGATTGCCTACAAATTTCCGGCGCGGCAGGTTTCGACGCAGTTGTTGGATGTGATTTATCAGGTCGGGCGCACAGGCGCTGTGACTCCGGTCGCTGTGCTCGAACCCGTGTTGCTCGCAGGCACTACGGTTTCGCGCGCCAGCCTGCACAACGCCGACGAGATGAAGCGGCTGGGCGTGATGCGCGGCGATTTCGTCTTCATCGAAAAGAGCGGCGAGATCATTCCGCAAGTCGTCAAAGTCATCACCGAACGCCGCACGGGCGAAGAGACGGAATTTGAATTCCCGACGCATTGCCCGGTGTGCGGCGCAAAACTCGTCAAACCCGAAAGCGAGGCCGTGACGCGATGCCCCAATCCGGATTGCCCGGCGAAATTGCGCGAAGGCTTGCTGCATTTCGCATCGCGCCGCGCGATGCGCATCGAAGGTCTGGGCGTCGCGCTCGTTGAGCAACTGACTTCGCCGCGAACTAAACGCGACAAAAAAGGCGAGGTCGTAACTGATGAAAAAGGGCAACCGTCGCAATCGCCGCCGCTCGTGCGCGACGCCGCCGATCTTTACGGCCTTGCTGAACGGCGCGATGAACTGATCGCGCTCGATCGAATGGGCGCCAAGTCGGCAGACAATTTGCTTCAACAGATCGAAGCCAGCAAGGACGCTGGATTGGCGAGGTTGGTTTACGCGCTCGGTATTCGGCACGTGGGCGAGCGCACGGCTGGTATTCTGTCCAATCATTTTGGCTCCATCGAAAAATTATCGGCGGCGTCGAGCGAAGAGTTGGCAAACATTTTCGAGATCGGCGATGTCGTCGCGGCCTCAGTCCACGAATGGTTCAAATCATCTCTAAATCGGAAGCTGGTCAAACGCCTTGCCGAAGCCGGTGTGAAGATGGAGATGGTGAGCGCGGGCGGGCAACAGGTTCCTAGAGTCTTTGAGGGGAAGACGTTCGTTCTGACCGGGACTCTGCCGACGATGAAGCGCGATGAAGCCAAGCTATACATTGAATCTCGAGGCGGAAGAGTGAGCGGGTCGGTCAGTAAAAAAACGGACTTTGTGGTCGCCGGAGCCGAAGCGGGATCGAAGCTCGACAAAGCGCAGGAACTCGGTGTCAAAATTATTGATGAAGCCGGACTTCTAAACCTCAGCCGAAGTTAAGCCTAATAATTGCCATAGCTTAGCCTCAAAAATTTTCTCAAAAATTTTCACTTCAGGGCTTGCAAAGGCTCTGCTCCACGAATACAATGCGCAGCAACTAGCAGCGGTAAATACCCTAATGGCTGAGGACGCTGCTGAATCGGGGGGAGCGAAAGCGCCCCCCATAAATTTTTTTGGATAGCCATCTCAACAACCAACCATCAACCAGCAAATCAAAATTTGACTCGCACGCGATAGCTGAGCACCGCTTCTCCATCTTTCGCCACCGGCACACTGAAGCGCGCCGCAAACGCCGCCGTCTTTTCAGCCGGAAAACTGGAATTAACGATCTCCCAATCTCCGCCAATCGGCTCATTGACGATGACTGTCACCGCCTCTTCTTTGTGATTGCGAATGCGAATCTCGTAGGCGTATTCAAAGACGCGCCGAGCGATGGCTTTGTAATCGGTCTGCTTTCTCTCCGCCACAACATCGAAAGCGTCGCCGAGTTTGACTCTGACTGTTTCGTCTTTCGGCGTGTGATCAATCCGGTCTTCGCCGACGAATTGTTGCGCGCCTCCGGCGTCGGCCTTGTAAACGCGCACGACGCCTGCTGGCAAAGGCTGGCCCAGGCTATTTTCCTTCGAGTTCCTGAAACTGACGAAGACGCCGATCTTCTCCTTGATCGGTTCGCCGGGATTGTTGTAGCCCTGAAAATAATAAGGCTGTCCATTCAGGACGAGTTCTTTTTTGACGTTGAAGTTCGCCGCCGAGAGCAGGTTGATCTGCTTCGTCTCGTTGTTCTTCATCGTCGTCGGACGTTGAAGCGTATAGAGATGATATTCAAAAAACGCCTGCTCCTGGAATTGGGGCTGCTGCGCAGCTTGAGCGCGCGCCACCTTCATTTCATCACGAGCCATCCCGGCCATCTCGCGCACGCGATTGACATCGCCCGCCACCAGTTTCAATTCGGCGTTGCGATAAGCCGTCCCGCTGTTGTTGTTGATTGTCACCCATCCGTTCAAATCGGCTTTGGTGTCGTTCTGGTTTACGACGACCACGTAATCGGCCCTCCAGTTCAAACCCTGCGTCAGGTACGAAGCCTCGACCGTGTGCTCCTGCGCGCCGGTGTTGTTCAGCGACCAGACCAGCGTCGGTTTGGCGATCAAATCCTGCGGCAGACGGTCGAAGCGAATCTCGGCGATGTTGGTCGGGTTGATCACGATCTGATCGCCAATCTGCCAGACCTGGCCGCTGTTGTTCGAGAGCAGCGTTGCGCGCGTCGGAACCATCTTCTCGGTGTTGTTCTCGACCGTGCGGAGCACGAGCGTCAATTCCTTGCCGACGTATTTGTCGAGCAGTTTTTGCGGATTGAGCAGATCGTATTCGTAACTCTGCTCGATCACGTCCAGCGCGTTGGGCGCAGTCGTTGATTTGATGTGAACCGTCGCGGGGTTGATCTGTTGCGCGACATCCATGAATCGCAGTTGCGACGCGCCCCGCGGCAGCCGCAGCGTGCGAGTGTCTTTGACCAGGCCGAGGTTTGAATTGTAGACCGTGATGGCGACGCTCTTCTGGTCTTCGATCGTGCTTGTTCCGGCCTGATTGGTTTGCGCGGCTTGAGAATTTTCAGTCGTCTTGTCACTCATCGTTCCTCCTTCGCGGCTCGATTTATCCGACGCCGGCGCGGCGAATGCCGTTCCCAGCGTGAGCGCCAGCGCGAGCAGATGCGCCGTCAAGAGTCTTCCGAGGGTCTTCAATGAATTCATCTTTGCCTCCGTTGTTTTCATCCCGATGTTCAAAGCAGGGAGCGTGCGGAGCGCCGCTTCGCGTGTTTTGAACGAAGCCGGACAGTCGGCTTGCACGCCGGGATGGCGAGAAGCATACAACAATTTGCAGTCAAAGCGTTGACAGCCTCGGCCCGCCGCAACTAAATTTCGGCTATGCTCGACAGAACGATTAGCGCCGCTTTGCCAATCTCTCTTCTGCTCACCTTCGCCGCCTGTGGCGGACGACTTTATAAAGTCGCTCCTTTGCCCGCGAGCGCTCCGCCCGAAATTTCAACCAGCGCGAGTGGGTTGAACGTCGGGGCCGTCGCGCTGGATGGCGATCATTCATACGAACGCTTCGAGGCCAATCTGCCGCTGGCCGGAGTAATTGCGGTTGATGTCAGAATGGCCAACAAGTCCGACGCGGCGATCAGGACG